>Ga0209379_10000427_pt1 | contig 37044 bp, 27 predicted proteins | sample tdDd001_FD_187124 | JGI IMG/M metagenome (GOLD analysis project Ga0209379, IMG submission 187124) | Marine sediment microbial communities from the Atlantic coast under amendment with organic carbon and nitrate - tdDd00.1 (SPAdes)... | ecosystem: Environmental > Aquatic > Marine > Coastal >... | reverse complement strand
GGAAGCGCTGGCATTATCGTACCCTGAGTTTTTGGAAGGTATGATCAGTAAGTTTGTGAATGCTTCAACTGCTGATGGTTACAATCCCTACAGAATAACCCGAGAGGGAATCGATTGGGAATGTCCAGATCCGCATGATCCTTGGGCTTATATCGGATATTGGGGTGATCATCAGATTATCTATTTGCAAAAATTCCTTGAGTTATCGAATGAATTTCATCCAGGTAAACTGAACGATTTGTTGACAAAAGAGAATTTTGTGTATGCAAATGTGCCTTACAGAATTAAACCTTACCAGGATATTATTAAAAATCCTCAGGATACTATTGAATTTGATTATGAATTGAATGATCAGATTGTAAGTATGGTGAGTGAGATTGGTGCTGATGCCAGGTTGTTGAGAAAAGGGGATAATCTTTATCAGGTGAATCTTACCGAAAAGATATTGGTAACACTTTTAACAAAGCTAAGCAATTTTATTCCTGAAGCAGGGATTTGGTTGAACACTCAACGACCAGAATGGAATGATGCAAATAATGCTTTGGTTGGAAATGGTGTTTCAATGGTTACACTATGTTACCTAAGAAGATTCCTTCAATTTTGGTCAGAGAAATTCAATAATATTTCTGTTGATGAAATAAGCATTTCTGAGGAAGTAGTAACACTATTGGAGAGTATCCAGTCATTATTTGCAGAAAATGTTCAACTATTGGAAACTGGTTTTTTAGATAAAAATAGACGTCATTTTGCTGATGTATTGGGAGAAGCTGGTACAAAATACAGAAATGGTATTTACGCTGAATCATTCACAGGTGTTAAAAGAACCATTCGAGTAAATGAGCTGAAAGAGTTCGTCGATCTGGCATTGGATTATATGGATCAGTCGATAAGAGTAAATAAGCGTGAAGACGGTCTTTACCATGCTTACAATTTGATTTCATTTGCAAATCAAGATATATCGATTCGTTACTTGTACGAAATGCTTGAAGGACAGGTGGCTGTATTAAGTTCTGGTCTTTTAAATGCTGAAGAGAGCTTGTCTGTGCTAAATAGCTTGAAAAGCAGTCAGATGTTTAGACAAGATCAATACAGTTATTTTCTATATCCTGATAGACAATTGCCTCGATTTACAGAAAAAAATAACATTCCTGAAGTACGAGTTAAAGAATCTGAACTTTTGACAAAGCTAATTCAGAATAATGACACAACAATTCTAGGAGTTGATCAGGCTGGAGGCTATCACTTTAATGGTTCGTTTAGAAATGCGGAAGTTTTAAAGAATGCTTTAGAGAATCTTGCTAATGCTGATTATAAGTCATTAGTTGATAAAGAAAAAGCTAAGGTGCTGGATATTTTCGAGGAGATGTTCGATCATCAATCTTTTACTGGTCGATCGGGTACTTTTTATGGTTTTGAAGGCTTAGGAAGTATTTATTGGCACATGGTTTCTAAACTATTACTTGCTGCACAAGAGAGTTATTTCCATGCAATTGAAGAAGGAGCTAATCCGATTACTCTTGGAAAAATAAAGGATCATTATTTTGAGATTAAAGCAGGAATTGGCTTGTACAAATCTCCTGAATTGTATGGTGCTTTTCCAACTGATGCCTACTCACATACACCATCAACTGCTGGTGCACAGCAACCAGGTATGACAGGTCAGGTGAAAGAGGATTTCATTTCAAGAATTGGAGAATTGGGCGTTCATGTAAAAAATGGACAAATCGTTTTTTCAACATCCCTGTTGAATGATCTTGAATTACTTAATCAGGAAGATCAGTTTGCATACTTCGATGTGTTTGGCAATAAGCAACAAATAAAATTAGGCAAGGGACAATTGGCTTTTACCTTTTGTAAAGTGCCTGTAATTTATTCTGTTTCCGATGAAAGTCAAATCTCTATTTCGTTTAAAAATGGAGAAACAAAACTGATAAAATCCAATGCAATTGATCAGGAAATCAGTGCAAAGATCTTCAATAGAAACGGAGAAATTGATAGAATCGATTATTCAATCAGAAAAAAATAAAATAAACCATATCTGTGTGAGATTATCCGCAATGATATCTCATACAGATTAGCTTAAACTTTAACCTATTAAACCTATGTCTGTACGAAGTGAATATCTCTTGTCTTTAGCAGGAGTCGACCTAAATGGTAAAAGCGAAGATGAATTGAGATCTATATATTATCAGTATCTGAATAGTGGAATGCATGGAATCTGTTTTAGTCCATATATGGATGAGCAAGAGCCTGGTGATCAGATTGGTGAGGGTCAAATTCGACGAAGAATGGAAATAATTAATCCACATACCAAATGGATTCGATCATTTTCATGTACCGAAGGAAACGAATTGATACCGAAAATAGCTAAGGAGAATGGTTTAAAAACTTTGGTTGGAGCTTGGTTAGGAAAATACAAGAGTATTAACGATAAAGAAATCGAAGGACTAATTGAAGTTGCAAAAGCCGGACATGCAGATATCGTGGCTGTTGGTAATGAAGTATTATATCGTGAGGATTTAAGTGAAGATGAATTGTTGGATTACATCTACAAGGTAAAGGAAGCTCTTCCTGGCATTCCTGTTGGTTATGTTGATGCTTATTATGAATTCGGAAATCGCCCTCGAATAACTGAAGCATGCGATGTAATCCTCGCGAATTGCTATCCTTTTTGGGAAGGTTGTAGTCTTGAGCATTCCTATCTCTATATGAAAGATATGTATAATAGAGCATTGCGAGCTGGTAATGGGAAAAAAGTAATCATTACGGAAACTGGATGGCCGAATGTTGGTGAACCATTCCATGGTGCAGAGCCATCAGTAGAAAATGCATTGAAATATTTTATTCAAACACAATCATGGTCAAAGGAAGAAGATATTGATATTTTCTATTTCTCTTCATTCGACGAAGGATGGAAAACTACTGATGAAGGAGATGTAGGTGCTTATTGGGGAATTTGGGATAAGAATGAGAAGTTGAAGTATTAATCTTACGATTGATATTAAGAAAAAGCTAGAAACCAATTGAAATTTAATGAAACTAGAAGATCAAATTAATATACAGGTAGAGAATGCTATTTGCTATTCAGGATTTAGAGAAGGACAGAGTCCGCATACTGGAGTATTTCCAACTTATGATCAGATTAAAGAAGATTTATTGATACTTCATGATCACTGGAAATTTCTTCGTTTGTATGCCTGCGATCAGCAAACAGATACCATTTTAGAGGTAATAGAAAAAGAAGGTTTTGACTTTAAAATAATGCTTGGAGCATATATTGGTGCCGAAATGAACAATTTCGGTTGTCCTTGGGGAGGTTCTTATTCCGAAGAGGAATTATTAGACAACAAAGAGCACAATCTAAAGGAAATTTCAAAATTAATTCTTCTGGCAAATCGATATCCAGAGATTGTTTTTTCATTATCAGCAGGAAATGAAGCTACAGTCCACTGGACAGATCATTACGTACCGGTAGAAAATGTGATTAATTACGTTCGAATTATTAAAAAATCTTGCAAACAACCTGTTACGTTTTGTGAAAACTATGTGCCATGGCTGGATAAACTAAAGGACTTGGTAGAAGAGGTTGATTTTATTTCCATTCATACCTATCCGGTTTGGGAGTATAAAAATATTCATGAAGCATTAGAATACACCAAGCAAAACTACTACAGTGTTGCAGACAGATATCCGCATAAACCTGTTGTGATTACTGAAGCTGGTTGGGCAACCAATTCAAATGGACGAGGAATTTGTCCTGCAAATGTAAGTCAGGATCTTCAGAAGATATACTATAACGATTTGGTGAACTGGAGTAAGGAAGAGGAGATTCTCACTTTTGTTTTTGAAGCTTTTGATGAACCATGGAAAGGATCGGCTGAACCATTGGAGCCTGAAAAACATTGGGGTTTGTTTACGGTTGATCGTAAACCAAAGAAAGTAACTCAAGAATTATTTAATAGCGTAATAACTCAATCTTAAATTTTTGAAACATGAAAAGCTCAAATCTTAAACATACACTGCTAACATTTTTAGCAATTGCTTCAGTTGTATTTGTATCATGTAAGAATGAAAATAAAAAATCAGGAGAAGAGACAATTGTGAAGAAATCTGATAAAATTGAAATTAAACAAAACGAGAAAGACCTACTAAATGGGATGTCCAGAGCTGTTTGTTACTCTGGATTTAGAAGTGGTCAGCATCCCGATAGAGGAAGTGGCGCAATAAATCCGAGCGATGCGGAAATATTGGAAGATCTTCGAATCATTTCAAAAGATTCATTGTTCAATTTGATTCGCCTTTATGATTGTGGAGAAAACTCCGAAGCTGTTCTTAGGATTATTGAAGAACAAAAATTAGATATCAAGGTGATGCTAGGAATTTGGCTTAAGGCAGAATTAAGTGCTCACGAAACCTGCGCTTGGCTTACAGAACCAATTGCACAGAATGTTTTAGATGAAAACAGACATTTAAATCACAAGGAAATCCAAAAAGGAATTCAACTGGCGAATAAATATTCTGAAATAGTGCTTGCTGTGAATGTGGGTAACGAGGCTTTGGTGGAATGGAACGACCATAAAGTGGATACCGATACTATTATCTCTTATGTGAAACAAGTACAGGCAGCTATCAAACAACCGGTAACAGTTGCCGATAATTACGATTGGTGGGCTTTAAAAGGTCAAAAATTGGCAAAGGCAGTTGATTTTGTTTCCATTCATGTTTATCCGGTTTGGGAAGGGAAGGATATTGATGAAGCAATGTCTTATACCATCGAAAATGTTCAGAAAGTGCGCAATGCAATACCAGATAGCAAACTTGTAATTACCGAAGCAGGATGGGCAACTGTAGCATCTGAATTTGGTGATAGAGCTAATGAAGAAAAGCAAGAGAAATATTACCATGAATTGATGAAATGGACGAAAGCAATGAATATAACCACTTTCTTTTTCGAAGCTTTTGATGAGGATTGGAAAGGGGAAACCGCTAATCCTCTCGGAGCTGAAAAGCATTGGGGATTATTTACAGTGGACAGAAAACCAAAAAAGGTAATGCAAAATCTATTTCCAGAACTCTAGAATCATAACTATAACATCTCAAATCTTAAAACTATGACACATTATAAAACGGCAAAGGAAGACATTGTCCCGTTTGGGCAAAAACTAGCATTTGGATCGGGACATTTGGCAAATCAGTTGTTTCCTGCTGCTCTGGGTGTGTTTATGGTTGTGTTGGTGATGTCCTTAAATATGAATCCTGTTTTAGCTGGGATACTTGGCGCTTTACCTAGATTATTAGATGCATTAACTGATCCTATAATGGGGTTCATATCGGATAATACCAAATCGAAGTGGGGAAGAAGAAAGCCATATATTTTATTGGGAAGTGCTATTACAGGTGTTGCTTTTATGGTAATGTGGCAATTAAATCCAGAAGATTCTCAAACCTATAATTTCGTCTACTTCCTAATTGTTTCTGTATTTTTCTATATAGGTTATACCATTTTTGCTACTCCTTTAATTGGTTTGGGTTACGAAATGACTTCCGATTACAATGAGCGTACCCGTTTGATGGCAGTATCTCAATGGATGGGACAGGTTGCCTGGATGATTGCTCCTTGGTTTTGGGTGATCATATATGATCCATCCATTTTTGCATCGGCTCCCGAAGGTGCAAGAATTTTAGCGATTTGGGTAGGAGGAATTTGTATGGTGCTTGGAATTTTACCAGCCATTTTCAACAAAGAGATGATTGTTCCTGATAAGAGTAAAATGGCTGATTTAAGTATGAAGGATTTGGCCGTGAATGCTAAAGAATTTGTTAGAGGAATTAAGCTGACTATTAAAAATAAGCAGTTCATGAAACTTTGTGGTTCTACTTTTTTCATATTTAATGGTTTTCAAACCATCGCGCAATTTGCGATGTTCATTATTGTTTATTATTTATTTCAGGGCGATAAAGTTGCTGCAGGTTCCTGGCCAGCATGGTTTGGAACAATAAGTGCAATGGCTACAGCCTTTCTTGTTATTCCTATTGTAACAAAATTGTCAGAAAGAGTGGGTAAGAAAAATGCTTTTGTAATAGCAACTTTTGTTTCCATTGTTGGATATGCATTAAAATGGTGGGGATTCAATCCAGCTAATCCATGGTTGATGTTCATGCCAATTCCATTTTTGTCGTTCGGGATCGGTGGTTTATTCACATTAATGATGTCGATGACAGCTGATGTTTGTGATTTAGATGAACTGAACAATGGAGAACGAAGAGAGGGAATGTTTGGAGCCGTTTACTGGTGGATGGTGAAGTTAGGAACCGCTTTGGCATTGCTTACTAGTGGAATTGTGTTGCAAATGGTTGGTTTTAACGAATCTGTAGATCAGCAAAGTGTTGAAACATTAACCAATTTGAGAATTGCAGATATCGTAATTCCTATAGTAACTGCATTAATGGCTATTCTACTAGTATGGAAATATGATATCACTGAAAGTAGAGCGCTGGAAATTCGTGAAGCCTTAATCGCAAAAAGAGGAAGAGTAAAACATTAAAGAACTTTTTAATTGAAAATGATGAAATTAAAATATAGTATCGGAATTCTTTTAAGTCTTGTTGTTATGGCTTGTAATACAAAAGAAAAAAACTTGTTGGTTGATGTTTACGAAACATCTGCAAGTGGCAATAAACTAACAAAAATTACTGAGTTTGAATCAGGAGATGAGCTTGTAGCCATTCAAATTCTACCTGAAGAAAAATATCAGGAGATCATAGGGTTTGGAGGTTCATTTACCGAGTCATCGGCTTATTTGTTGAATCAAATGAGTAAAGAAAATAGGAAATTGATCTTGGATGCCTATTTCGCTGAAGAGGGCGCAAAATACTCACTAACCCGAACACATATTAATTCTTGTGACTTCTCGCTTAGCAATTATTCTTACGCTCCGGTGGAAGGGGATAAAGAATTAAAGCACTTTTCTATCGATGAAGATCGTGATGATATCATTCCAATGATAAAAGAGGCTATGGAAGCATCTAAGGATGGCTTTAAAATACTTTCATCTCCATGGACAGCATCACCTTGGATGAAAGATAATAACAAGTATGTAGGTGGAAAATTGTTGCCAGAATACTATGATACTTGGGCGCTATTTTTTTCAAAATACATTCAGGAGTACAAAAAAGAAGGAATTGATATTTGGGGACTGACTGTAGAAAATGAGCCATTGGGAAATGGAAACAATTGGGAAAGTATGCATTTTTCTCCTGAGGAAATGGTAGAATTTGTGAGCAAACACATGGGACCAAAACTAAAGGAAGATGGTCATGATGTTAAGATTTTGGGATATGATCAAAACAGGGATGAATTGGAAGAATGGGCTGATATCATGTACAAGGATGAGGAATCATCTAAATATTTTGATGGTATGGCAATTCATTGGTATGCCAGTACATACGATTATATGCCTGAAGTTTTGCAATATACTTTCAAAAAGGCACCAAATAAACTGATGATTCAGTCTGAAGCTTGCGTTGATGCAGAAGTTCCTCATTGGAATGATGATGCCTGGTACTGGAAAAAAGAGGCAACTGATTGGGGCTTTGATTGGGCTCCGGATGATCAAAAACATTTGCATCCAAAGTATGTACCAGTATATCGTTATGCAAGAGATATTATTGGCTGCTTAAACAATTACGTACAAGCTTGGATCGACTGGAATATGGTATTGGATACTAAAGGCGGACCAAACTGGGCAAATAACTGGTGTTTGGCTCCTGTTATTGTCGACCCTGAAAAAGATGAGGTGTATTTTACTCCAATGTACTACACTTTAGCTCATTTTAGCAAGTACATTCGTCCTGACGCTGTTCGTATTGGTTTTAAGATATCTGATAAAGATGTAATGATGACAGCCGCAAAAAATCCTGATGGAACCATAGCTATTGTGATTTTAAATATGAATGAGAAAATAAAGAATTTAGAAATTTCATTAGGCGATCGTTCGGTTAAATTTCAGATTAATGCACAAGCAATTCAAACTGTGATTGTTCCAGCTTAAGTTATTGTAATTAGAAACAAATTAATATCCTTTCCATGATTAAAAATATTGTGTTGATTTTTATGCTGAGTATACTGCTCATTTCATGTAAACAAGCTAATACAGATGCCATTTCTATTAATGGACGGGATATTTTAGTAAACGATTCTGTTTATACAATTAGGGGGATATGTTATCATCCTGTGCCAAAAGGGAGCGATCAAAGAAGTTTTGATAATTTGAAGGAAGATTTGGCTTTAATGAAAGAGGCAGGAATCAATACGATTCGTGTGTATGAACCAATTACAGAACTTTCTGTTCTTGATAAAATACATGAATCTGGTTTGAAAGTGATCATTGGCTTTGGCTACAATCAAGGGGGAGAGAATGATATTCTATCCGGAACTTTTATCGATTACGTAAATACGTTCAAAAACCACGAGGCAATTTTGATGTGGGAATTGGGCAATGAATACAATTATCATCCAGAGTGGTTTCAGGGAGATATGAAAAATTGGTATACAGCTATGAATAATGCGGCAAAACTAATCCATGAGCAAGATCCATTACATCCTGTTGCAACAGCACATGGGGAATTGCCAGATGCTTTAGCTTTAAGCATGTGCCCTAATATTGATGTTTGGGGGATGAATGTGTACAGGTGGGATAATCCGGAAGAGATTTTTTTACAATGGACAGCTGTTAGCGACAAACCAATGTACTTATCGGAAGCTGGCGCAGACAGTTATATGACCATCGAAAAAAGTGGTTACAGCAAAGGCGCAAACGAGTTGGCTCAAGCCGATGCTACAACTAACATTTTAGATGCCACATTTCGAAATCAGGAAATTTGTTCGGGTGTAACTCTTTTTGCTTTTGTAGATGAATTGTGGAAAGCAGGTAATAATGATGTTTTAGATACAGGTGGATGGGCTCCAAATAGTAGTGGCGTGCCTTACGATGGAGCTCCTAATGAAGAGTATTGGGGAATTGTAGATATAGATCGGAACAAGAAAAAGGCTTTTCAGATCGTCAAAGAGAAGTACACCAATTTATCGAAGTCAAACTAGTTTTTCAAATTCCAAAGAATGAAAAATATACTATTGATTTTACTGATCATTTTTGCCTTTAATAGTTCAGCTCAGCAAAGAAAAGACGCAAATATGAAATACATTCTTAAAAATAGCAATCTTGAAATTTGTATTGATTTTCCCTTAAAGAATTATCAGTTTTCAAGATTCGATTGGACGGGTAAAATCGCAGCCGTAAAATTTAAAGGCATTCCTGTTTCCACTCAAGAAAAAATAAGTGGAGATAAAGAGAATATTTATGGCAAAGGTTTTTACAATGAGTTTGGTATTGAAATGCCCATTGGTTTTGATGATATAAAAGAGGGTGAGTATTTTCCTAAAATCGGGATAGGATCCTTAAAAAAGGAGGGAAAGAATTACGCTTTTAGCAAGAATTATGAAATTCTACCAGCCAATTTTAAGGTGACAACAGAAAAGAATAAGCTAATTGTAGAATGTGAATCAAAAAGTATGAATGGTTATTCCTATGTTCTGAGAAAAGAAACAGAACTACTGGAAAGTAGTTTTATAATTCGATACAGCCTACGAAATACAGGAGTAAAAACCATTACAACCAATGAATACTGTCACAATTTTTTAGCCATCAATAAAGAGTTAATGGGAAGTGATTACATATTAAAATTTCCATTCGATCTCAATGCGGAATTATTTGATGCAGCACTAAATCCAGAAGGAAAAGTATTGGTTGAAAAGGAGAAAATTACTTTCAATAGCACGCCTGAAGAACAATTCTTTTATGGAAATCTTACAGGTAATAAAATGGTTGATGCAAGTTGGGAGTTAATCAATACGAAGAGCAAGATTGGAATAAGGGAAACAGGAAGCTTTAAAACAAACAAAGTAAACCTATGGGGATGGAAACATGTGATAAGTCCGGAGTTGTTTTTCGATTTAAGCGTGGAACCCGGAAAGACCATCGAATGGTCTCGAACCTATGCCGTTTATGAAGTTGAATAGTAATAGATTTCTATAAAAGTTAATGGGGAGTAATTAAAGAGATGAAAATACATATAAAAGACAGACTTGAATTATCCTTATCTGAGATTCGTAAAATATTAGAATTACTTACCTCCATTTGGCCTCCACAAGTGGGTTTCGTTGATACTGAAAAAATGATTCAGGATTATTCACGTAAGAATTTAAGTTCATTTAATAAGGTTCTCTTGTATTTTAAAGGAGAAGAGTTGATTGGTCATACCGAAATATTTAATCGGGAAATTATTGTTGATTCTGAGAGAAAGGAAATATTGGCCTTGGCTGGGGTTTGTGTTAAGCCAGAATACCGAGGTAAAGATATTGGATATAGTCTGGTGGAGAATGCATTCAGATACGTAGACAATGGACAATTTTCTTGTTCAATATTTCAAACTAATGTGCCGGGATTTTATGAGAGATTCGATTGCAAACAAATCCAGAATAAATTTATTAATGGAAAAAGTACTATTGGAATAAATATAAATCCTTGGAGGGATCCGTACGTTATGGTTTATCCTGAAACCTGTATTGTAGGAGATAATGATATAGATTTAAATGGAGAAGGTTATTAATTAAAGAAAAGTATTCAATACTAAGTATTAATATCCAACACCGCAATTAGAATTATATAGAAAGGATTTATAGCACTTAAATTAAAGAAAATGAAAATAACAGCTCTAAGTTCCTGTTGTGTAGATTTTTTTCCGGAATTAGAAAAAGTATATGTTGGAGGAAATTCCCTGAATTTCGCAACCCAATGCAAACTTTCTAATATAACTGATATATCGGTAATGGGTGCAGTTGGTGAAGATTGGTATGGAGATCTTATCGAACAACATTTAGATAAAAATAATATTGACCGATCCAGATTGTATCGCTTAAATGTTCCCACAGCTTCCAATCGAATTTACATTAATGAGCAAGGAGATCGTTATTTTAAGGAGAATAGTTGGAATGGAGGTGCTTTTGATAAATTTCGTTTGTCTGAAGAAGACTGGTTGTATATGGAAAATAGGGACATTATCGCAATGCCTGCAGGCGATCCTAATTTAGATTCGCTATTGGAGAGAAGGACCCAAAACCAGCTTGTGGTAATTGATTTTCTGGATTACCATAGCATTGAATTCATTGAAAAACGAATTGAGCATATTGATATTGTATTTTTAAGTGCCAATGAAAATAGGTTTGATAGTTTGAAAAAGTTGGCATTTAAATCAGGTAAGATGATTGTGGCTACTATAGGAAGCGAGGGAAGTGTGGCATTCTATAAAGATTCAATTTTTCGTCAGGAAGCTATCCATGTAGATAAAATTATTGATACTACAGGGTGTGGTGATGCATATCAAGCAGCATTTATGATTGAATGGTTTACATCGAAAGATGTGAAAAAAGCTATGCTAGAGGGAAGTTTGGCGGCAAGTAAAGTCCTGTCTTTCATAGGAGGAGTTGAGTAATATCACAAGAAAACAAAATTAAGTATACCCTTAATATAACAAATAGAACATGACTAAAATAGAATCAAAACTATCATTAAAAGAAAAAATAGGATACAGTTTAGGCGATACTGCCTCTCATTTCGTATGGGATATGGTAGGCTTTTGGATTCTGATATTTTATACTGATACATTTGGAATTTCAGCAGCTGCAGCAGGAACCATCATGTTAATTGCTCGTTTTTGGGATATGATTAGTGATCCAATTATGGGTATTATTGCCGACCGTACCAAAACTCGATGGGGAAAGTTTCGACCTTATATTTTATGGATGGCTTTACCGTATAGCGTGCTGGCTGTTCTTACTTTTACAACACCCGATTTAGGAGCGACAGGTAAGGTGATCTACGCAGGAGTTACATACATCTTGTTGATGTCTGTTTTTACAGCTATAAACCTTCCATATTCCTCTTTAGGAGCCGTTATGACATCTGATTCTTATGAACGTGCAGGCTTAAACTCATACCGATTTATATTTGCTTTTATTGGGCAGTTTATTGTCTCGGGAACGGCTCTAAGTTTGGCTTTGTATTTTGGTGGAGGTGACAATGCAAAAGGATATCAGTACACTTTAATTCTATTTTCGATTATCAGTTTTGCCTTGTTCATGATTACTTTCAAAACCACAAAAGAAAGAGTTCAGCCCCCTAAAAAACAAAAAGAAAACTTAAAAGAAGATTTTAAAAACCTATTTAAAAACAAGCCCTGGGTAATTCTGTTTTTTGTGGGTATTATTTCGTTTATCATGTTTGCAATGCAAAATTTATCCATTGCTTACTACTTTAAATATTACATAGGAAATGAAGAAAATGTTCAGTTGTTTAATGTAATTGGAACTATTGCTTTAATTGTGGCGATTCCTTTCTCTAAACCATTGGCAAAACGATTCGGAAAACGTAATGTGTTTTTGGCTAGTTCATTACTTTCCGGATTTTTCTTCATCTGCCTATACATTCCCAATGCAGAGAATACTGCAATGATATATGCCTTTAATATTTTGGCAAAAATGGCATACGCACCTGCCGTTCCATTACTATGGACCATGCTTGCCGATACAGCTGATTATTCGGAGTGGAAAACAGGAAGAAGATCAACCGGATTGGTATTTTCTGCAGCCACTTTTGCACAAAAAGCTGGTTGGGGAATAGGTGGAGCATTGGCAGGTTGGTTATTGGCAATTTTCGAATTTGCACCCAATGTAGAACAAACAGAAACGGCAATTACAGGCATTAAGTTGATGATTTCGGTAATTCCAGGAATTTTATACATGTCTTGTGCCATTCTCTTGTATTTCTATACCATCGATCATGAAACTTGTGTAGTAATGAAAACCGATTTGGATAAAAGGAGATTGGCGGAAGCTTCTCTATGAAAATAATGTGATAGGTAGTGCTTACCTTCATTTGGTTTGGTTAAGCCCACTTCGGAAACGGAGTGGGCTTTTGTTGTTTTTGGGAGTGTATCATTCTGGAATGAATATCTCACATAAGGAAGCAAATTGCTATTTTTAATTTAACATCTCAAATCTTTTGTTCTTGCTTGGTTTTTCATAAATTCAAATTTGATTTAAACTTGAATTTATGACCTCAGAGACATTAGAAAAAGAAAAAAATGATTTGATTGTTCCAATAGCCAAACCTTTAGAACAATTTGATAAACATCTTGATATACCAGAGAATAATAGGATTTTATTCTCAGCTCCCTTCGGTACAGGCAAGACTACTTTTTTGAAAGAATTCTTTAAGGGGAAAGAAGATAAATATCAAGTATTTCACCTTTATCCTGTAAATTATCAAGTAGCCAATAACAAGGATATATTCGAACTATTAAAGTTTGATATTCTAACTGAATTAATCCCATCTATTGATTTTACCACTCCAGAATATAATTTGAAGGATAAAATTTTGGCCTCTCAGTATTATTTAATGAATGATGGTGCAAACTTAGCTTTAGATATCCTTAAAGGGATCCCCAAACTGGGTAAGGCTGTAAGTTCATTTGAGAGTATAATAAAATTTTGTTCTAATTTGAATTCGTCTTTTAAGCAGCCAGAAAATGAAATGTTCGCTACACTAGAGGAATATTCTAGGAATTTTCAATCGTGCAAAGGCTCTATTTACGAAATGGATTCATTATCTCATTTTATTTCAGAGGAAATTCATAAGCTGAACGATGAAAATAAAGGGAAAAAAGAAACAGTTCTCATTATCGATGATTTAGATCGCGTTGACCCTAATCATATTTTTCGTTTGTTAAATGTGTTCTCAGCTCATTTCGACCAACAGCAATTTGAATCAATTGAGTTGGATAATAAATTTGGGTTCTCTAAAATAATATTGGTCTGTGATCTTTATAATATTGAAAAAATCTTCATTAATAAATTCGGTAATAATGTTGATTTTAAGGGCTACATCGATAAGTTTCGATCTGTTGAAATATTTTATTTTAACAATATTTATAATTGGCATAATCATTTAAAAGAACTGACTCAGAAATTCATAGCTATGAATTCATTTTGCGCAAATTGTAATGAGCATTTTACTAAGTTTATAGATCTTATAATATATGATTTGTTACAAAATGGACTTTTGAATATTCGACAATTATTGAAACTTTATAATTTTCCAATTTCACTAAGTGAGTCTTTAAGGGTAAAATCAGATTGCTACTACAGGATTGAAGAAAAATCGATTGGATGGAGTTATAAAGTGTTACTTTTTTTATATGATGGAAATAATGAAATGTTGTTTAATTCTCTAAAAATGATGAAATCCCTTGCGGAGACAAGATTTGCTAGTCGTTTGGATGAATTTCATTTAGTTGAGTTGATAGAGGTATTGGGTTATAGAAATAATTTTTCGAGAATGGATGGTAATTATTCTATTATGGTTGATAATTTGGAATTTAAATATGAAATTAAAGATCAGAAAGTAATTATTGGTAAAAAGGAACTGAGTTTGTTTAGAAAAGAGGTAAATAGATACGCTCTATGTATCCAAGGATTTTCAATAATGGATGAATTAATATAACTATAAGTTCCTGGAAGGCTGAGCGAGAGCTCAGCCTTTTCTTTTTCCAAAGTCTATTAATGTCTCATCATTCCTAATTTCAACCCTTCAAACCAATCCAAAACCCCACTTAAGCAAAATACAGAATCGCCACACTAATATAAAATCCTCCAAAGTAAGGGGAGAAGCCCCAAGCCTAAGGAAAATACAACCCAAATGTAATAAAATGCATCCTAAGTGAGGGGAACTCACCCAAAGTATGGGAAAATCATTCCAAAGCGACGGAAAGTCAGTGAAAAGTGAGGGGAATCGCTAAAAAGCTGGGGGAATTGCTCAAAAATGACAGAAAGTCACAAAAAAATGAATGGCAGACTGTGTTTTGTTAAAAAAGGTGATGAATATCACAAAAAAAGTACAGTACACTTGTTGACTTTCACATAATACTCTTCTAATTTTATTATAGATAATTAAGAATTGATTACTGTAATCAATTCATCCTCTAATATGTAGGGCAAGTATTCTGTTTTGTATCTCTATCAATTGTAGCAATATAGGGTCTATTTCGGCAGTTACTTATTCTTCTTTCCTTATTAAAAACGAAGTAATTACTACAATTTACATTTCAAAAAGAACAATTAAAATTTAATCTTATGAAACATCCATGATTCAGTAATTATTAATTCACATTCGTGAAGAATTATTGAATCAAGCTTAGTTTCATCTAATCTTACATTTAAAAATTGAAACAGATGAAAGAAAGTTATTTGAAAGAACTCGAAAAAGGAAGACTATTGGTTTATGGAGTTTCCAATGATGCCTCTATTAAAGAACGGATAGCACTTATCTATCCCGAAGAGCGTATCGAATTGGGAAAAACCCTTTATACCAAAACCAAAATTGCTTTCGAGGTTCAAAATACCGAACGTATTGAATCGAGCGAGGCAACTCGTGTATTTAACGATTCTTATACCACGATTCACGATAAGTTGATTCATATTCGTAAGGTGGGTCGTTATTTCTTTAAAAATGATCTTGAATTGTCAACTCTTCTGCGTTTAAACAGGGAAGTTCCAACTGCATATACTGAGTGGAAAGCATTGGCTGATGATACTGTAAATGCAATTATTACTCATGAAGCAATTCAGGAAAAATTGACATTGGTTGCTTTAACTCCTGAGGTAATAACAGCTCTTCAAGGAGATTTGATTGCCGTAGATGAATTAAAACTGAATGCCGAGAAAGAAGATGGTGAAGCTCAACAAGCCACCACTAAGAAACAAGAATACTATGGCGAATTTATGGCCTACTGTTCCGATTTGCGTGCCTGTCTCGATTTATTTTACGAAGGCAATGAGCGCCAAAAATTGGAAGTTTTAGGTGTAATCGTTAAATAAATAGAATTCTAGTTATTCTGAAATGCCACTTGATTTTTCGGGTGGTATTTTTTTTCAATGTTAATTAAAGCATATAAACAAAAAAATCGTCACCGGATGAAGGGTGACGATTTCTTAGCTTAGAAGGGTGGAAGCCCCTATAGTCTAAACAAGCTCTTTAATGTGAACACGGAGGGAGTCGAACCCCCAACCTCCTCGGCCGTAACGAGGTGCACTATCCAGTTATGCTACGCGTCCTTATCTTATAAGATTCTTCCAATAAAAATAAAAAATCGTCACCGGATGAAGGGTGACGATCTCTTAACTTAGAGGGTGGAAGCCCCTTTAATCTAAGCAAGATTTTTAATGTGAACACGGAGGGAGTCGAACCCCCAACCTCCACGGCCGTAACGTGGTGCACTATCCAGTTATGCTACGCGTCCATATCTCTTTAAGACGCTGCAAATATAGGGGTTTTACTGTGTGAACTGCAAATGTTTTTTTGTTTTTTTTGTAAATAATTTGAGGGGTTTAAGCTAAGGTCTTTATTGGTAGAAAATTAGATTAACAAAAAAATGCGATATCTTTTTAAAAATTCATTCCTGGTAAGGAAATCCGGACAAAAAGCGATTTTAACAATCGATTAACAGCTTCGCTAAGGTATAGTGTAGCTTTTTATTTAAATTTGATTTAAATAAAACCAATTGATAAAAATGGAAAGAGATCCTGCAGAGCTATTTCAAGAAAAAGATGAATCGAAAGCCTTATTTCACATTCATAAAATACAAAATATGTGCGAAGAGGTAAGAAAGCAGAACGATGTTCCTCACATGCATAATTATTACACAATAACCTGGATTAAGGAAGGAGAGGCTATTCATTCTGCCAAATATGTTGATTACACTCTAAGAGCAAATTCAATATTATTTGTGCCACCAGGATTGATGCATCGATTTATAATGAATGAGCATTGCAATGGATATACAATCACTTTCGATGAAACTTTTTTTTCAATTAAGGAAAATGGAGAGGGATCAGTATCTGATTCTACTCTTTTTAGCAATCCCGATTTCAAATCCATTATTCATTTGGATGAAGTGCAAGTCCAAATTTTTCAAAGTATTGCAGGACTAATGGAGCGTGAATTTAATGGTGAGAGTAAATATCGTCATGATATGCTTTATCATCAGTTGAAGATGTTTTTGTTGGAGTCCAGAAGAATTTATGAAGATCAGCATGATTTGGATCAGTCGTTGAATGATGAGCATCCTGGATCTGTTATCATTAAATTTAAACAACTGATTGATGAAAATTATCGTGATAAAAAGAATGTCTCATCGTACGCGGATATGCTCAATTTAAATCCAAGTTGTTTAAACGAGATTAGTAAGAAGACAACAGGAGTTACTGCAGGAGAATTGATTCGTGGCAGAGTGATAAAAGAAGCAAAGAAAATGTTGTTTGGATCGGATTTACATACCAAAGAGATTGCTTATGATTTGGGATTTCAGGATCCGGCTTATTTTAGCCGTTTTTTCAAAAAATATACGAATCAAACATTAAGTGATTTTCGGAGTCTGGTTCGGAAATAATACAAGAATAACGGAGAATTGTCCATTTACCCAAATACAAACTAAAGCTAGTTTTGTAAGTAAGTATTTAAAGAAAGAAATTAATATTTAACGATTTATAAAATTTAAAACTTATGAAAAGAAATGTTTTAAAAAGCGGAATTGCAATGTTGGCTGGTATTTTTTTATTTGTTGGTATGGCTAATGCAAAAAATGGAACCTATAAAGTAGACACTCAAAAGAGTAAAGTGGAGTGGTTAGGTAAAAAGGTAACTGGAGAACATTCCGGAACAATAATGATATCCGATGGAAGCATTATACTGAATGGAGATGATCTTAAATCAGGAAGTTTTGTAGTAGATATGAACTCGATTAAATGTACGGATATTAAAGACGAAGGATACAGAGCGAAATTGGAAGGTCATTTAAAATCGGATGATTTTTTTGGAATAGAAAAGTTTCCAAAATCAAAATTTGAAATTGTCGAAAGCAAGTATTTGGGCGAGGGCAATTATAAAGTGAAAGGAAATATCACGATTAAAGAGATTACAAAACCAATTGAATTTACTGTGAATTTGCATAAACATGGCGAAGATATTCATGTTAGTGGAAAAGTAGTTATCGATAGAAGTAAGTTTAATATTCGTTATGGTTCTGGAAGCTTTTTCGATAATTTGGGAGATAAAACCATATATGACGATTTTGAATTAACACTTGATTTGTATTTACGTTAAATCTTACATATTGTATTTTAAGCCGGATATTAATTTAATCCGGCTTTATTATTTTTAATATCATGAAATATAAGAATGTTTAACCGCCTGCTAATAAAGGATTTTTTTGATTTTATTGTAAATAATTGTATTTTAACAGTACTTTAAATCCTAAACCAAGAATTATATGAAGCGAAGCCTTTTAACTGCTTTATTTGTTTTTTTTACAATTGGTATTTTATTGGCGGAGGTAAACCCTAAAAATTTACGAAGTACCAGTGTATATTCTACTATACTAAAGGAGAATAGAGAACTTCAGATTCTTCTACCTACCGAATTTGATAATACTTATTTTTCTTATCCTGTAATTTATCTGCTAGATGCAGAAACAAATTTTAGTACTAGCATTGAAGTCCTGAGTTTTTTAATGGACAATCATTTTATACCTCCACATGTGGTGGTTGGAATTCCTAATACAGATCGTTTTCGGGATATGACTCCTGTGGATAGTTTATTGAATAAGACTATTTTTCCAACAAGAGGAGGAGCAAACACATTCTTAGAGGTTCTTAATACGGATATTTTTCCATATGTTTCCAAAAATTACAGAACTAATAATCGTAGATTGGTTATGGGGCATAATTATAGCGGACTGTTCGTAATCAATGCTTTTATTAACGGAACGGATTTATTTGATCGATATATGGCATTTAGCCCAATTTTATGGTGGAACGGCAATTCTGTTGTGAAGGATACCGAAAAATTTTTAACTAATAAATCTACAGTAAGAAAGCATTTGTTCGTAAGTTTTGCCGAAGAGGCAAAGAACATGCTCGAAGAATGTAAGAAACTCACTAAAGTACTTGAAACATCTTCGCCAGGGGATTTAAATTGGAAATGCGATTGGATGCCCGATGAAAATCATTATAGTTTGTATCGAAAGAGTTTAATGAACGGTATGGAGCATCTGTTTAAGGATTACAAATATCCGGATGTTAATGATTTAGCTGTGGGTGGTGTGGCTAAAGCAAAAGAATATCAGAAAGACATCATGCTAAATTATGGCAGAAACGAGAAATTACCTTATTCTTTATTAGAGAGTGTTTGCTTGCAACTTAAACAGGAGAAAAAGTATCAGGAAGCTTTACTATTTTTAAAGTATACCGTGTATAATTATCCGCATAAGGCAGAGCCGTATTTTTATGTGGGAGAAATATATGAAACAACGAATAAACCTGATATGGCGATTAAGTTTTATGAGGTTGCTCACAATAAGGATAAGGGACGTTGGGATTATGAGCAGAAATATCTTGCCATGCAAAAATTACTCGCAGAATTGAAAAATTCTCAGCTAAACCAAACAAAATTGTAAATGTCGGAATTTTTAATGTTGCACTATTATAAACTATTACTTTGATAAAATCATTTAAAATTTACAGTAGATGAAAGGGATTTTTTTTACAGAAATTTTAGAGATGTCGGAAAGTGAATTTGGATGTGAAACAGTTGAGAAAGTTGTTTCTCTTTTGGGAGCAGGGAATAATGGAGTTTATGATTCTATGCAAGATTATTCTTACAAGCAATTCAACGAGCTGGTTACATTATTAAGTGAGGAAACGCGACTTTCAAAATCAGATTTATCTAAAAATTTTGGTGAATATTTATTTAGTAGACTGGTAATTTTGTACCGACCAGAATTTGCTGGGAATAGTGATGTGTTCGAATTTTTAGAACAAATAGATTATTTTATTCATGTAAAAATGCAGGAACGTTTTCCGCATAAAGGATTGAAAGGTTTTAAGGCAGAAAGAATTGACGACAGTACTTTTATAATTTCTTATGAGTCAAAAAAGATTTTTGTTGATTTGGCTATCGGGATGTTTATGGGATGTCAGCGATTTTTTAATGAGGATTTGACCTTAAGTTGTGAATATATTGCTAATGTTGATAAGGATGTGGTACGGTTTATATTATCAAAAAACAGCGTTCTAATTTGATTCCATACTGTGAAAGCTAAAAAAGCTGGTTTGTCCTGCCTTTATCGTAAACTTCAAATTTTGATTATTTGATGTTCCATTTGGAGACTGCACTTTTAAATTAATATTGTTTTCTCCTTCTTTTAAATGCAATCTCGTGTAGTGAATAGAATGAGGTAGGGTTTGCCAGTTTCTTGTATCAGCTTTTTCTGTAACGGCATTAAAAATTCCTATAATAGCACCAATATTATCATCTTTGCTGCGAGCATAATTTTCCAAAGCTTTTTTAGTAGCTAATCTGAGTAATGAATTCGCCATTTCTCTAAGCATTCTATCTTTTAGAGATTTAAAAGCAATAGCATTTAAGTCTTGCGCTTTATCTAAATTGTAATGAACAGAATCTACTTGTATTGAAGCTGAATTGTAAAAAGGCATTCTTTCCTGATACTTAGGAAAGGCTACTCTCACAAAATCTAGATCGCTAAATGAATTTCGAGTTCTGCTATCCATATCACCTACATAAAAAGGAAAGTTAGCACCTTCACCTTCGTTTACAAGTGTTAAATAACCATCGCGACCATTGAGAGCACTAAAATTAATACTCCATTCGTCTTTAACAGGTCCTAATCCTGTCATCCATATCATTATTAAATCACCTTGATTTTTTTCTCTTTTAGTAAAATCAAATCCAAATTTATTTTTGTAAAATTCATACTCCTGATTCAATCCAGTTTGATATGCTGTACGCAGAAGATCATCTTTAAGTTGTCTAGGAGCGGGTGTGTTAAAATTTTTGGTGTAATTACCTTCGTAAATTTTATATGCATTCCTGTAAGCGATAAATGCATTATTTGAATCGCCAGTAGAATCATAAATTAAGCCCATTATGGTGTGAGCAAATGCATCGTCACTATATCTGTTTTTATAGTTTTTCGGATACTTATCATTAAGTGCATATAGTTTTTCATTCACTCTTCTACACTCGACCAAAGCTTCCTGACTTTTGCCCATTTCCAAAAAGCTTAAAGCCTTATAAAAGTTAAGCATTACATTTTCGAAATCTTCTGGAACATATGGTTTTGTCGCAGGATTTGTTAGTAATGCTAGGGCTTCGTTAGCGATGTTTTTTCTCTGATCTTCAATAAATAAATCGGCTTCGTTAAAATAAGCAGTTGCTCTTTCGTAATCTTGTTGCATCCATGCTAGTGTACCTTTATTTAAAAGATATAAGGATTTATTCTTTTTACGCTGATTTTTAGCATCACCATCCAATGTTTTTTCGGCATTCGCAATATCTCCATTAAGAAAATACTGATTGAACGCTTCATTTTGAGCATAGTATGTAGCACAACTTGAAAATAGAATACTTGACAAAATTGCAAGCAAGAAAATGATCTTATTTGCGAAGAGCTTTTTGTTCATTTGGTAAATGATAAGAGAAAGGAGGGAAGCCATCAGACTTCCCTAATATGGATTTATCTGTTAACGTATTTCTTGATTTTTTTGTCACCTAACCAAACCAATTCGTTGGTTTCAAGATTGGTTAATTCAAGGTTTAGCTGATAATATCTTACTTTTTCTTTTTTGTAGCTATCAATTATCGATGTGATATCTCCTTGAAGGATAAAATCAGCACCAAGTTCGCGTCCCCATTTCTTAATGGTTTCTTTTGAGGCAAAATCTTGTTGATCTGCTCTTTCCTGGCGCAATTCTTCACGCTTAGCTCCAGCTTGAACCAATCTAACACGACCATCATTTAATATCGCTTTTTCAATATCTTTAATATAAGTGTCAGAATCGATATGTTCAGAACTTTTGTTAGTTACTAAACCAACTGTTACAACTGGTTTACGATTGAATTCTTCTTTGAAATTGCCAATCCAACCTTGATTTAATACCTGATCGATTAATGCTTCAGCAGCTAATCTAGAGTCAGTGTCGTTCCAGCGTCCACTTAAATCAATTTGCTGATCAGGGGAAACTCTGGTTATTTGTCGTGAGCAAGATGCAAAACTCATTACAGCAAGTGCGAAAACAAATAGGCGAAATGAATACTTCATATTTTTAATCATTTTTTGTTTATTAATTTCAAAAATAAAGTGTAAAATAACACTTGTATCTGTGGACAATATTTATGCCATTTTATTGTATAGCATTTTTAATTTTTCGTAATGTGATGAACTTACAGGCACAAGAGGTAGTCTTAAGTCGTTTGAGATAAGTTCTTTTTGATGCAGAATGGCTTTGATTCCAGCAGGATTTCCTTCGGTAAAAATATTTTGAATTAAATCGAGTAATCGGTAGTGTGTGGTAAGAGCGTCTTTATTATTACCCCGTATAGCATTTTTAACCATTGAACTAAATTCCTTTGGAAAAGCATTTCCAATTACAGAAATTACTCCTGAAGCTCCTAACTGTATCATAGGAAATGTCAAGGCATCGTCTCCAGAAATTACCATGAAATTGGCAGGCTTATTTTTTAATATCTGCATAATTTGTTCCATGTCACCCGATGCTTCTTTAACTGCAATAACATTCTCAATTTCGTTGGCAATTCGAACAGTAGTTTCGGCGCTTATATTTACACTTGTTCTTCCCGGAACATTATATATAATTACAGGAACAGGACTGTTGTCTGCAATAAATTTATAATGTTGGAATATTCCTTCCTGACTAGGCTTATTGTAATAAGGTGCAACAGATAAAATAGCATCAACTTCTGAAAAAGAGTCGAAATCATTAATTTGTTCAACTACTTCGCTAGTGTTATTGCCTCCAAAACCAACTACAATTGGCACGCGTTTAGCATTTGTTGTGCAAACATGCTTTATTACTTCGTTTTTTTCTGCTTTTGATAAGGTAGCTGCTTCTCCGGTTGTTCCCATAACAACCAAATAATCCACACCATTGGTAATTTGATAATTTACAAGTTTTTCAAGTGCATTGTAATCTACACTCTTGTCATCTTTAAAGGGTGTAATTATTGCGATTCCTGTACCTGAAAATTGATTTATAGTCATTTTATTATTTTTTTATTAGAGTTAAGTAGTTTAAGCTTTCTTCAATTAAATTTTCGAGTGTTTTATTCTTACTCTGATCAATCATTAAATCCAAATGTTCGTTATTCTCGGATAATGAACCTACTTTACAAGAAGCTTGTGATAGTTTAGAAATGTATTGAACCGAAATATGATCTGCATCGGTTAAGACAAACAAGAGATCAAATTTTTGATCAACAAATTCCAATAATTCTGGAATTATTGGTTCACCATTCCATTTTACATCTTTATTAGTGTAAAATATTATTTTTTGCCCCACACCATAATCAGGTAATTCATCTGCATTAACCCAGGCTATGGTTTTTACACGATACCCTTTCTGGCTTAAATTTTCAGAGAATTTTTTTACCGTTGAGTGGTTTTTATCATTTTGAGTGTCGAAAATAATACCAATGTTTTTAGCACTTTCCAGATTATGGAATTCCTTTTTTCTAGGATTTTTATTTTGCTTTCCATTAATTATACGATCGGCAAGTTGTTTTTTTAGATTTTGGAAAAAACTCATTTCAATATTCTATAGTTAAATTACAGGCTAGTAAATGACTAGCTGAATGGGCTTGACTGTTTGAAATCACAAGTTAGGAAAAATTTCATTTTTGATATTCAATTTAAGCTTATTTAAGTTTTTTTGGTGCTTTATAGCCTCCTGAAAAAACTTTTCCTGGTGATATTTTAATATTATTTGCCAATTCGTTAAGATTCGAAACACTCATCACCTCACAAGCTTTTATGGCAATTTTTGCGCAAGCTAAAGTATCTTCTAAAGCATCATGATGTTTTAATGGAATATCAAAAAGATGTGCCATTGTATTTAATTTATGGTTTGGCATATTGGGCCAAATGTTTCGACCAATCTGAACAGTACACATATAATCAAATTCAGGCAGTGGAATTCCATAAGTTTCAAGACAGGCTCTCAATACCGACACATCAAAGCTAGCATTATGAGCAATTACCATATTCCCTTGGATATAATCTTCTACTTCGTCCCAAATGTAATTAAAACTGGGTTGGTTGGCTACATCATCTTCCGTAATGCCATGTATGCTAACATTCATTGGATGAAAATACATTTCAGGTGGAGAAATTAACCATTCTTTACTATCGACTATAACTCCATTTGTAACACGAACCAATCCTAAAGAACAAGCCGAATTGCGTTTACCATTTGCTGTTTCAAAATCTATTGCTGTGAAATTCATTTGCTATTTTTAAAGGATCAAGAATGATGAAAAATGAATTACAAGCCAATCAATTCTAGAAATTGATCTTCATTTTTTAGGTCGATACCAAGTTTTTCTACTTTTGCTAATTTACTCGGACCAATCTTTTCTCCAGCAAGTAAAAAGCTGGTTTTTTTGGAAATAGAGCCTACGTTTTTACCGCCATGAAGTTCAATTAAAGCTTTGAGTTCATCTCGAGAGTATTTGGAAAAGCTTCCTGAAATTACAATTGATAATCCTTCAAGTATGTTACTTCCACCTTCTTTTTCTTCCTCAATTCTTTCTAATTGAAGACCATGTTCTTTGAGCTTGGAAATTAATTCTTTATGTGAATTTACAGAGAAATATTCTACAATGCTTTCGGCAATTTTACCTCCAATTTCATCAACTTCAATTAATTCTTCGATGCTTGAGGACGCCAATTGTTCTATGGATGGAATTGCTTTAGCCAATTTTTTTGCGACCGTAGCACCAACGTATCTAATACCTAAGGCATACAACACTCTTTCGTAAGGAATTTGTAAAGAATTCTGAAGGCTATTTAATATTCTTTCTGCTGATTTATCTCCCATTCTCTCCAATGGAGTTATGTTGTCTTTTTGAAGAGAATACAAGTCAGAAACATTATTTAAAAGATTTTCCTTGAATAAAAGATCTATTGTTTCTTCACCTAAACCATCAATGTCCATGGCACGGCGACTAATGAAATGTTCAATTTTTCCTTTAATTTGAGGAGGACATTCCATATCGTTTGGACAATAATGATTGGCTTCCCCTTCTTTTCTTACAAGTTTAGTTTTGCACTCAGGGCATTCATTAATAAACTCAATACTTTTCGCATTTTTTGCTCTTTTCGATGTATCGACACCAACAATTTTCGGAATGATTTCGCCACCTTTCTCAACATAAACCGTATCCGCTTCGTGTAAATCAAGATTTTGAATAATATCAGAATTATGAAGTGAAGCTCGTTTTACTGTTGTTCCTGCCAGTAATACCGGTTCAAGGTTGGCTACTGGAGTTATAGAACCGGTTCTTCCCACCTGATAGCTTACTTTTTCTAATCGGGTAGCAACTCTTTCAGCTTTGTATTTATAGGAAATTGCCCAGCGAGGGGATTTTGCAGTAAATCCTAACTCTTCCTGCTCGTCGATTGAATTAACTTTAATTACAATTCCATCAATTGGTACTGGTAATTCTTCTCTTTTTGAATCCCACATGTTTATGAATTCAATAACTTCATCGATGCTATTGCACAAGGCTGTATTTTCTGGAACTTTAAAACCCCATTTTTTAGCTGCTTGTAAGTTGTCGAAATGGCTACGCGTTGGGATCTCTTTGCCAATTAAATAATACAAATAGCAATCGAGTTTTCGTTTGGCAACTGTAGCAGAATTTTGCATTTTAAGTGTACCTGAAGCAGCATTTCTTGGATTAGCAAAAGGCGTTTCTCTAATTTCTTCACGTTCCAAATTTAATTTATCAAAAACCGAAAAAGGCATTAGTATTTCACCTCTTATTTCAAATTCTTCCGGAATATTATTACCACTTAATTGCAATGGTACAGAACGGATGGTTTTTACATTTGCTGTAACATCATCGCCTTTTACACCGTCTCCTCGAGTAACTGCCTGGATTAATTTCCCGTTTTTATAAGTTAGAGATATGGAGGTTCCATCATATTTCAATTCGCAAACATATTGAATATCTCCATCAATTAGTTTTTTTATTCTTGTTTCAAAATCACGAATCTCATCTTCGGAATAAGTATTGCCTAATGAAAGCATAGGGTATTTATGCTCAACCTGGTTAAATTCCAGATTGATATCGCTACCTACACGTTGTGTAGGTGAATTTGGATCTTCATATTCAGGATATTGTTTTTCCAAATCAATTAGTTCATTCAATAGCATGTCGAAATCAAAATCGCTAATAGTAGGTTGCGAAAGAACGTAATAATTGTGATTGTGTGTATGTAATTGTTCGCGTAGTTCGTTGATACGAATTATTGCTTTTGCTTGACTCATAATCTAAAAGGTCTATTGTTTTGAGAATAGAAAAGGACATTTAAATTTACATGTCTCTTAATTGGTAAAAATAGTAATCCTAAGTTTGAATTTATCAAGCTTTGTAAGGAATCTTAATTGTTAATGTGAATTATTTAAAGTTTAACTAAAACAGTTTTAGAAATCATGTTGTTACTGATGGATATAAATATTATAAAATGTAATGTCTGGATATTTATTAAGATTGTTAGAAATTGATAGTTAATAATAGTTATCCATTTACCGATTCATTTGACTTGTTAACCGATTACATATATTTAAATTTTACATTTTGAAATACTTTAGTATTGTAAGTAACCGAGGAGCGTTATTGTCTAAATAAAATTAATAGACATGGATGAAAATAAAAAAAATAAAAGCTTGTTTGTAGGGATTGGTTTAATTCTTATTGGTAGTATTGTTTTACTTGAAAGATTAAATTATCATTCCGATTTTATAATGAATTGGCTTTACAGATGGGAATCGGTAATGATTCTAGTTGGTATATTGCTAATAATTGTTCGACGTAAATATTTTGGAGGTATTATTTCAATACTTATCGGTGGATATTTCCTTATTGATGATTTGTATTTTCTTCCTGAGAATAGTGAAATTTGGTTTTTACCTGCAATTTTAATTTTTGGAGGTTTAGGATATATTCTACAACCATCATCAAAAGAGTGTATTAAGTAAATTAACATTTTAAAATATATTTGTTATGAGGCATCATCATCATTCAAACCCGAAGAATAGAGAAAATAACCGTGTGATTTTTGGTATTTTTTTAATTTTATTTGGCTGCTTATTAGTTCTTAAAAACCTTGATATATTCCCTTATTACATGAAGGATATTCTTTTTTCATGGCCAGCATTATTGTTCGGATTGGGAGCATTATTTTATCTTGGTAAAAATGATAAAACAACTGGCTTTGTGTTAATGGGTGTTGGAGGCTTATTTTTATTGCCTATTATATTTGACTGGGGATTTCATTGGAAGGGGATTTTCTGGCCGGTTATTTTAATTGTCGTTGGAATATTTATAATTCGTAAGCGTAGCGAATGTATGCCAAACTCAAAAGAACGATCCGGGAATGAATCTTCTTATATAGATGAATTAAATGTTTTTGGAGGAGGAGAAAAAGTTATAAATACCAACAACTTTAAAGGTGGGAAAGTAACCTGTGTATTCGGAGGTACGGAACTAAACTTAACTAATGCTAATCTTGCGGAAGGCACTAATGTTATTGATGTTTTCACAATGTTTGGAGGATGTGTTTTAATTGTTCCTTCAGATTGGGAGGTTAAAGTTGAAGTTTCCGCTATACTTGGTGGTGTCGCTGATAAACGAATTCCAACAACAAATTATATTGTAGAACCAAAAAAAGAGTTAATAATTAAGGGAATAGTTGCATTAGGCGGATGTGAAATTAAATCATACAAATAGCCTAATGAGACACCCAATACTACAAAATCGTTTTGGTATACCAATTTATATTTCAGCCTGGCTTTTATTTGCAAGTTTGTTATTTGTAATTGGTTGGTATTTTGAAGAGAGAACAGCTTATAATTCCTTTGTAAATTCATTTAGTTTCTCTCTTCCCTTACTAATTTTAGGACTTTGCATTTGGTATGTTGTTAGGTATGTGAATATCGAAAATTCCGGTATTCCAGGTTTTATATTACATCATTTGGCGGCAGGTGGAGTCGTAGTTGGTTTATGGATATCGAGTGCTTATCAGATAAGAAATGGATTATTTGCTAGTTATGATGTGGGTATTGATTATATTATTCCCATACATTGGCAGGTGTTATTTACACTATGTGTTTACGATTATTTAATTATTGTTTATTATTTAATTATTTATTACAATAACTTTAAAGATAAATTAGTACATGAATCCGAGTTGAAAAACCTTGTGAAGGAGGCTGAGTTGAATGCATTAAAATCTCAAATTAATCCTCATTTTCTTTTTAATAGTTTAAATTCGGTTAGTTCATTAACTCTTTCAAGACCAGAACAGTCAAGAGAAATGCTTGTGAAGTTATCTTCATTTCTACGATATTCTTTGGATCAGGATTTAAAGGAGTTGAATAGTCTAACGAATGAATTGAATAATATTAAATTGTATTTGGAAATTGAGAAGGTACGTTTTGGTGAGCGTCTTCAGCTTGATTTTGATTTGAATGCGAAGTGCGAAAATTTAAAAATTCCCAACCTGATACTTCAGCCATTGTACGAAAATGCAATTAAGTATGGAGTACATGAAAGTTTAGAACCTGTTACAATTACTACCAATTGTAAGGGGAATTCGGATAGACTCGAAATAGATATTAGTAATAATTTCGATGCTGAAGCGGTTCCTCCTAAAGGGAATGGAATTGGTTTAAAAAATATTCAGGAGCGTTTAAATTTGATTTATGGACGTTCCGATTTGATGAAAATTGTTAAAACAGAAAATCAGTTTACAGTTTATCTTGAATTTCCTCAAAGTAAGTAGATATGAATACGATTAAAACAATAATTATTGATGACGAGTCTTTAGCTCGGGATTTGGTTAAATCTTATTTAGATTCAGAAAATGATATTGAAATAGTTGGTGAGTTTTCGGATGGGTTTCAAGGATTAAAGGCAATTCAGGAATATCATCCTGATTTGATATTTCTTGATGTGCAAATGCCAAAATTAACAGGTTTTGAACTGCTGGAATTGTTGGACAAACCTTATAATATTGTATTTACTACAGCGTATAACGAATATGCTATAAAAGCTTTTGAGCATAATGCCGTCGATTATCTTTTAAAGCCCTTTTCGGGAGAAAGGTTTAAGGATGCATTAACAAAAGCTAGAGAGAGAATCAATAATAGTTTAACTAATGATCAAATTGAAAAAATAACATCTCATAATGATTCATCAAGTGAACTAATAAATAGGGTAGTTGTAAAATCCAGAAATAAAATTGATGTAATCGCAGTGGATAAAATAAAATATTTTGAAGCTCAGGATGATTATGTAATGATATATACTCATACAGGAAGACATTTAAAACAAAAAACTATGAAATACTTTGAATCTCACTTGAGTCAAAGTGAATTTTGCCGAATTCATCGTTCTTACCTTGTGAAAGTTGATCAGATTTCCCAATTGCAACCATATGAAAAAGACAATTGGATTGTGATTTTAAAAAGTGGCGAGAGTTTAAAAGTTAGCAGAAATGGTTTTAAGCTCCTAAAAAAACAACTTGAATTGTAAATAGAATTTCTTTTGTAGGTAAACCATCATTCATTCAGAGTGGTGGTTTTTTATTTAATATATTTTATTGAGGAAAAGTTTTTTGCTATTTTATAGAATACGTGAAAAATCTAATAAAATTAAGTGAACTGGAGTTTTTTGATGATTGAATGAGGTTTAAACGCAATAAAAGAGAAGATGAAAAGTTTAAAATATTGTGTGATATTTCAACATAATGATATATATTTGTTCAGCCACACTACATGTTAAACTAATCTATAAACTACAATGAACCTTAAATTTTCTTTTTGGAAGAATATCATCGTTTGCGCAATGTTGATTATTTTTTCTTCAAATTATGCTTTTTCCCTCAATCCAACTGCCGAACTTTTGGCATCTTCTGTAAAAGGGAAAATTATTGAAAACAAACATCAAAAGCCTCTTGAATTCGCTACTGTATCTATTTTTTGTTTAAAAGATTCTACTTTGGTAAAAGGTACAATAACCAATAAAAAAGGTGAATTTAAACTTGAAAAATTAAAAGCGGATGCTTATTTCTTGAAAGTTGACTATATCGGGTACAATTCATATACGCTTAAGAAATTAACACTTGCAAGCAATGAGAAAAAAGTATTAAAACAAGCAATTTCCCTTGCTGAAGATACTAAAGCATTAGAAGAGGTTGTTGTGGAAGGAAATCGCGAATTCTCGAGAATGGAATTGGGAAAAACGGTTTACAATGTATCTAAATCCCCGATTGCTGATGGAGGAACAATAAATGATGTATTGAATACTGTTCCTAAGTTGAGTGTAAATTCTGATGGTGATATTCAATTTCGTGGAAGTTCGAATGTAAAAATTTTGATTGATGGAAAAATCAGTGGATTACTTGGTATGAATCCTTCCGAGGTTCTATCTGGAATGTCAGCTTCTGATGTGGATAGAGTAGAATTGATTAGTACTTCTTCTGCAAGATATGACGCAACTGGTGCCAATGGGATTATTAACATTATCATGAAGAAAAATCGCACTAAAGGTTTTAATGGTAGTGCTTCAGCAACATTAGGAACTAAGGATAAGAAATCAGGAAACTTTAGTGCTAATTTGCGTACTGGAAAAATAAACTTCTTTGGTCAGTACGTTTATAAAGATGATTGGGCTGGTAGAGATTATAATGTTCAAAGATCAATATATGAGACAAATACATCCCTTGTGGAGCATGCAGATGTAGATTTTGGCAACAGATACCATATAGGTAAAATCGGGATGGATTTTTTGATTGACGATAACAATACAATAACCTTATCGACTACTTATAGAGATATTTTGCAGAATTGGAATGGAAATTACGAATATATTGAGAGCAATGTGTTAAGTAGTGGTATGCCAGATGTATCATATAGAAAAAGTGCAGTGGATCTTGATTTAACTTCCAGAATCTACAATGCTTCCTATATACATAAATTTAAGAAGAAGGGACAAAGTCTTTCTGTAGATTTTGCATATACAGATAATGAAGCCGATAATTCAGGTAATTATAGTGTTCGTGAAGAACCATCGAATATTTGGTATTATTCGGGAAGTGATTTTTACAAAACCGCAAGAAAAGAATCTGTAGCTCAAGTTGATTATGTGCATCCTGTTGGAAAAAATGGAAAATTAGAAACAGGATATTTGTATCGTAATAATGAAATTGATTACGAAGACCAGGAAGATTTATCGACAGCCTTTAACTACGAAGAAAATATTCATGGTTTGTATTTGATGTATACCGGAGCGGCAGGAAAATTTGCTTATGAGTTAGGTTTAAGAGCGGAGTATTCGGATATAACAACGAACAGGGAATTTAAGGATGATTATTTGGATTTGTTTCCTAGTGTTCATTTATCCTACGATTTTTCAGATACAAAAAAGTGGGAATTGGCATATAGTAGAATGATATATCGTCCAAATTCGGGTATGTTAAATCCATTTCAGAATTTACGAGATCCCGAAAATCAACGCCTAGGAGCTCAGGATATTGAAGCGTATTACAATCATAATGTAGAAATGTCTATGTCTTATGATAGAAAAAAGGCAAGTTATAAAACGACTTTATATATCAATTATTACAATACATTAATTAATCAATATAGAAGTATAAACGACGATAATGAATCTGTTGTGACGTATGGTAATTTTGATAATAAATTTTATTCAGCATTAGAATTCGAGGCTTCTACTAAGTTAAATAAATGGTGGAGCTTAAGTGGTTATATTGGTGGCATTTATGAAAAAACAAATCCGGGTGATGATTTTAATTTTGGATCGCGAGACATGTGGGAAGTTTTAGGTAAAGTTACTTCCATAATGAATTTCAAAAAATGGTTCAAAATGCAAACTAGTTTCCGTTACCAGTCCGAGATTTTAACAGCTCAGGGAAAATATCAAAACTTGTATTACGTAGATTTAGGTTTAAGTCGTAAAGTTTTAAAAGGAAGAGGTAGTTTGTCATTTACTGCTAATGATATATTTAACACATTTAAATTTAAAATCCACTCCTCCGATCCTGACTTTTACAACAAAGAAATTAGGTATAAAGAAACACAAATTGCGAAATTAACTTTCAGATATTATTTCGGTAAACGATACCGGGTTTTACGTGCAAAGAAAAAGAGTTCTGGAATGAAGAGACATTCAGAATTAGATATTTAAAAATCTTATTACAATAGAAAAGAACCTCGTCAATTTTTGACGAGGTTTTTTTATGCTTATTTCTTCATTAATCAAATATTATTTAAACTCAATAAAAATAAAGCACTCTTCTATTGACATTGCAAACTAGCTTTCTTAATTTCTATTCTATTGCACGAAAGGGTAAGAGAGATGAGATTTAAATATTTAGATATAAAAAGGCTAAAGAAAAGTAGGGGAGATATAATAAATCAAAAACCAACTTCTTCCAGCAGGCGCAATTTTTTAAGAGGTATTGGTATTGGAATCTTAGCTTTTAATCCCACAATTAAAGTTTTTGGACAAGTTTTAAGTAAGGATATCAATTATAGAAAAAGACGAAATACCCTTACATTTTTTACGTCAGATAATCAAAACTGGATTTTAGATACACGATTTTTTGAGGGAGATGCGATATTAAAGTTCAAAAAAGTTAAGGAGGATTATTTCATTGATTTACGTAATGCGATTTATCCCGGTTCAACTATTTCCTTCGATTTTAAGGCTCATATTTATTATAGTCTGGAGTGGAGAATTGAGTTCAATTTTACAGATCTTGATATTAATGCAGATCTTAATTTTAAGGATTGGATCAATGGAAGATTACAAATTTCGGATTATTGTGATGTAAAGGAAATATTTCAGATGAACGATCGATTTTCATTGGATATTGAGGATCACTCCCATGTGATAATTAATAAATATTGGAAAATTGATTTGGAAGGAAAGAATTTGGCAATCTTAAAATTGCCTGAAAATAAAATAGTTGTACAACAGCTTAGCTTGAAAAAGCCTGATAAGGATAATTTAGCATTTTCTCATTTACCACCTAAACTTCAAATTGATTTTTCAATTTCTGATGTAAATTCTCTTTTTACGAATTGGAAAATAGCAAATGGCGATCAATTACAGGTTAACTCTTCTATAACAAATCAAAAGTATTCTCTTATAGTTGGGGTTAATTCAGAAAGTAAAAAGGAGTATTTATTGTTGTCTAAATTCGATAAGATAAATAATTCTACACCTCATTTTTTATTTCATAAAAAACTTGAGAAAGAAAAATCACAACAAATTGATTTGTATAACTCTCAATTAGCAGTTGAATTTACAGGTGAGAATGAAAAATTGGTTTTATTGGCTGGTTTATCTTCGGTAGGAGCTTGGATGGCATCTGGCGAAAACAATTACTTATTGTCCAATTTATCGGATCAATTACCTGCAATCGAGATGTATGGGAATAATGGAGTTATCAACGAGATTAAAGGGAATGCAAAGGTGCTTGCATCACATTATAAACTAATTGATGCCCTAAGTTTGCCTGTTGAATATCCGGAAAATCCTATTGTAGAGATTGAGTTACAGCAGCAAAAGGTTCAAACGAAAAAAAGAGTTTTAACAGATGCGCGTTTGGGAACAATTAAGTTTAGAGAGAAGGAAATCATTCGCTTAAGTATTCTTCGTCCTGAGGATATGTTGTTTTTGCAATTTGAATTTTATAATTTTAAATACATTAAAAAAGGTCAGCAGAGTTATTTGGAGATTGATAATCCAAAGAAACCTGCGGCAATGATCGTAATTTTCCCATCACAACATACTTTGGAACAAGCCTTTTGGGAGAACAATTCATTACCTGGTGGAGAGGGGAATGAAAATGTAATTCTTCCTGCCAAATATATCCGAAGCGGTAAAAGTAGATTGGTCTACTCGGTACCTTCAAATTTTGAGGGAATGCCAATAATAATGGAACAACTTTTGGATTGGTCACGCTTTAAACTAAAAGTAAACTACCGTGCAAGAGTTATAGAACCACTTAAAGTTGTATTGAATAAATTCCAGAAAATATCTTCCTATAAAATTCAGGGAGATTCGAAATTGAACAAGAGAGTAAGTAAGCAGAATCTCACTATTGCTAAATATGGAAAAAAACGCTTGAGTCAGCAGAAATTATATGGAGCAAGTGAATTGAAAAAGTCTTTACCCAAAGAGGTTAGTGGGCAATTGTACGCTAAAATTAATTATTCAGCCCTCAAGATTAAGTTGTTGGATATGAGGAAGCCATCTGTTTTTGAAACATCAATTGAGGCACCAACTCGTTTGTTCATTTCGCCAAATCAATTGGCTGGATTTGCTCATAAAAATAAGATTGATTTAAAAGATCATCAAGAGATAAATAAGGGAACTATTAAAAATTTACAGTTCAATAATCCATTAATATCTAATAAAGGTAAATTGTCGGAACTGTGGCATTCAAGAATGGGTGTTCGTTTGAAGAATGGAGAAATTGATGAGAATACATTATTAGGATTTAGAACTGTTCGAGCTCTTTGGGCTAGAGACGCAAGAAAAAATTTAAAACCAAAGCCACCAAGAAATACACCGTTTAGGGCTTCATTGGATAGTCGTGATCGACATAACATTGTACATCAAACGTCAAATTTTTTAATTAATGGATATACGCCAAGATCTGTGAAAGCAGATCGTTTGATGCTCTCTTCATTAGGAGCATGGTTTAATTTTAATGCCAATTTCAATTTTCCGGATTTTCATGCACAAGCCGATTTGGAACTATTGGAATGGGAACATTTGGCTACACTTGGTCGTGACCATTACGTAAAAGTTGTAGAAGCCGGATTTTTATTTCCTTTGGGTCATACAGCTTCTCTAGTAAAAATAACAGAACGTAAGCCCGATAATACAACTAAATCAGCTGTTAACAGGCAAAGAATGTATATAGTTATTTTAGAGCCTGTAGTGTATTATGAAATGCGCGATCCACAGAACGGATTCATTCCATTTCCTTTTCAATCGGTAGAAGTTTTGGCTTCTAAAACACCTGATTTGGATCCACCTGTAGATCTTGTAAACTTGGGTGGAGATTATAATTTTTGGATTCGTTCAGGATCTAAGGAATTACAATTTGATTTATTATTGGTTGATCAGGAAGGAGAGGAAGAGAAGGTTCGAATGCCATTACTATTTATGGGAAAATCTGCTGGATATGATCAAGCCCAATCGGAAGCTGTGATCTCTGCTTATAATTCGGAAGTTAATCGAACAACCATAGATTTTAACCAACAAGAACTTGCATTTTCTCCATCCTTAATTGAAGGCGATACACAATTTGAAACAAGTGAAATTAGATATGGAGCACAGGTTTTAAAAAATAAGCCTACCACTATTCTCAAGTTTCATCCAACAATTAAAACAGCTACGGTTAAAGTAAAAGCAGTGGAAGAATTAACGAGTAATCTTGATCCTGTTTTGATTGAGCTTATAGATGATGATAATTCCGGAAGGATTTTCGCCAAAGTTTTGGGAAATCTGAAGGCTGACTTTTCAGGAGAATCTGATAAATCCGGTGGATTTATGAGCCCAAATACTCAAGTAACTTCCTTGTCGAAATTGAAAGGACCTTTAGGCGGAGCTGTTGATAAAATGCAGGATTTAGATTTTGATCCAATCGAGTTTTTTGGTTCACCAGGAGATATGCCGGTTGCAAAATTGTTTGGAGTGATTTCCATTTTTGATCTTTTGTTGGGGAATTTGAATTTTGGTGTTGAGGGAAATCAGCAAGCCGACTTTCTCTCTAACCTGAGTGGTGAGATGGAATCATTAAAAGAGAATATCTTTCAACAACAAGCAATTCTTGAAAATGCTACTGATGAAGCTAGAGATGCGATTGAGCAGGAAATACAAAATCTTAAAGATCAATTATCATCTAAGGTAAATGAGCTGGAGCAGCAACTAAGTGATCAGGTTCCTAAAATTCCAAATTTTAATGCCTATAAAACAAACAATGCTTTTGTTGTTGAATATCGTTGGATTCCTGAAATGGAAGCAAGTAAGTCTCTTTTTGGAGGTTTCCTAACAGTGAATGTGCAGAAGCCAAAGGAATCATTACAAGTCATAAGTAAGTTTAGTAGACCATTCGATACGGCACAGAAAACACAATTTGGCGTTGATGCATCTTTTACCGATTTCTCGATTGAGATAAAAGAATTGATTCAAGTACGGTTCAAATCCTTAAAATTTGGTGGTGGCTCAGGCAAAAAAGCGGATGTGAAAGTTGAAATGGCAGAGGAAGATTCGATTTTATTTATGGGACCATTGAGTTTTGTAAATCAATTGCAGAATTTAATTCCATCTAATGGATTTGCCGATGGACCTTATATGAAATTATCACCTACAGGAGTTAGTGCTGGTTTCGATTTAGCCATTCCAAGTGTAGAAGTTGGTGTTTGCACCATTGCTAATATGACTTTGGGCGCCGGTGTTAATCTACCATTTACAGGTGCTCCTTTAACGCTTAAGTTTAACTTTTGTAAAAGAGAAGCTCCTTTTCTGTTAACTGTTTCGGCATTTGGAGGTGGAGGTTATTTCCTGATGAAAACCAGTGTTAAAGGTTTTGTGGGAATGGAGGCAGCTTTCGAATTTGGAGCAGCCTTGTCTGTTAATTTTGGTATAGCGAGTGGTGGTGTTTCTGTAATGGGAGGATTCTATTTCAGTATGGAGATTGTAGATGATCACACCGAAACAGTATTAACGG
>Ga0209379_10000425_pt1 | contig 37208 bp, 34 predicted proteins | sample tdDd001_FD_187124 | JGI IMG/M metagenome (GOLD analysis project Ga0209379, IMG submission 187124) | Marine sediment microbial communities from the Atlantic coast under amendment with organic carbon and nitrate - tdDd00.1 (SPAdes)... | ecosystem: Environmental > Aquatic > Marine > Coastal >... | reverse complement strand
TTTTAAACGATATTTCCACATTTCGTTTTTCATTTCATAGTCATTTTAGCAGTCGGTCGTCTGTAAAACGTCTATGTTTTTGTAGACGTTTAAAATTTGTAGACGTTTTGGTTTATTATCAGCAAAACGAACATGTAAAGTATGCATAAAACATCTAGATACCATCTCCCATAGAATGTTCGCTTTAGTTGGTTATTCTGAAAGTTTGAATACAGTCCCTCACTTACATATATACTCTGATCAAGACCCAAGTCAGCAGCTCTGATTTGACTATGTTTGAAACTTTTATAAGTTAGTAAGTCTAGTGTACAAAACACAATATATAAATAAACTATTTTAAAAATTTGTGTACCTAGTGCAAAACTAAAGTTAAAAAAATGGAAAGCAATAAAGGCAACTATAAGTACAATACTTGTGATTTTATGTGTATTTTTTTCATTTACCACCAATTGATCAACGAGGACTAGTAAGTCTTCTGAATAATCCAAACTACTTAAATCTGATTCCCAAATCCTATTAAAAAGAGCGATTAATAACCTTCTAAACAATTTTCTTGATCCTTTATTCTTTTTACTGATATCAAGTTCGTCTAAAAAGCTCTCTATATTATGAAAACTCAAGTCAATTTGACTTGAGTTTTTCTCCTTCTTATTCATGTGATTGCTCCTTCACCTTAATCTTAAGTACTTAATCCGATAAACCAACAACGAACACATTTTTTCATTATAATTCTTTTAGACATATAGTTCTTTTAGATGTATCAACCCATACAAAACACTTAACACAACATACACTCTGAATACAGAATAAAGTGGAACAACCTTAACAAGATCTTCAGTAGACCAGGTAAGAATCCTTATCCACTTATTGGGTGTAGTTTTACAGCTCACGAAACTTGTTATACTTTTATCAATCAATTCATTATTTAGGAGTATTTGTGCGCTCGTTAATGGCTTATACCATTTTCTTAGATATAGCAGAGCAATCTTGACTCGTAACCACCTTAAAACAAAACATCCCGATCGTATAGCTAAATCTGCAATAACTATCCATACTATTGTTTTAATTGTAAAGTTAGAGTTTAATACATTTTGGTTGACTAAGATATAAAAGCTTCCTATTAATAAGAAAACACATTCATACCAGAATGGATGATAAAACAACTTCTCAATGAGTCTTTTACTTGACTCATTTAGCTTTTCACGAATTTGGATAATGTAATCTATATACTCGATTCGCCAGCAAGTAGAGTCATACACATCCTCGGACTTAGCTTCTAATTGACACCAACTTTTGACTTTTGCTTCAATTCGAATCAAATGGACTGACTCAGTAATAGTCCTAGATGAATAGTCAAATCCATATATTAAAGGTCTACAGACTTGAAGTTGACACCGCTTTATAGTCTCAAGTATCATGTTGTCACTCATCTGGAAAATACGAACCGTGAATTGTGTTACTAAATCAATAAGGATGTTAGGACACAAAGGAATAATCCTCGCAAGCATGATCAATTTTACACACATAATGTATATGCTAATAGTGGACTTAACTCCATCAAGTGTATGTACATGCATCCGAATCATATTATTAAGTACTTCGTGAATTGGGTGGGTTCGACAGGCACACTCAAACAAGTCCTTCGCAGATTCTTTGTCATGAAGTAGAGCCACCTCCAAAAATGTCTTATACATTTTTTCCGCCTCTTCGCTTCAATCGCCCTAACCATGCTGTAAAATAAACATCTTTCATCAACCCGTCCATATCTTCTAGTAAATCACCTCCATTTTCAATCATAGTTTTTGATAACGTTTCAAATGATGTGACTTGTTCTCCTTTATAGTAAAAGAGAGTTTCATTTGATAACATGTAGCCTATTTCAAAAAGATTGTAGGAATGACTCTCATTAACAAGTTCTTCCATAAAACCTGATTGAACCATTTGGTCAGCACAAGGCAACATTTGAGGAAAATTTAACTGCATCGCCTTGCCTAATTCTTCTTTACTCTCGTATAACATGGTTTTCCATGCAATTTGCTCACCTGCTGTTTTGAATATCAGATTGGATAGAGCATAATTGTCATCTTTAATCCCCTTTGATTCAACCAATCTTGCCAACGCATCATCCCCGAAATTTGACACAAATGTATCAAACAAACCATTTCTGAGTCTCATTACAGCCTCTTCCCAATGGTCTTCAGAACGTGTAGCTACAACAGATAAATCATTCATGCTTGTTAATACTTCTCCCTTTAAATCATACTCCCCTGGCACTCTAAATCGTTTGATATTTTGAAGGTCCAAGTCAACCTCATTTTTTATATCAAATCCATTACACCATCGTTTTACTTCTTCATATCCAATTCTTTTTCTTTTGTCATAGGCCGTTAAACCCCTTATCAAAATTTGAAAATCTTCAGGCATGTCTTCTGGCATTAAAATTCGACCATCTAATGTGTATGCCAATATTTGCATTTCACTCATACCTTCATACGGACTTTTGCCACTCCATAAATGAATTAACGTCATACCAAAACTATAATAATCAAAGTGTTTACTCTTTATGGATATTTCTGAGTAACTCTCTGGTGGTCTATAACCAAAAGTTCCTTTTGCAGTTGTAATTTTCACAGAGGCATCTGACAAAACAGAACATATTCCAAAATCACCCAAGTACAGTTCATCCTCGGAATCAATGAAAATGTTTGATGGTTTTAAATCCATATGGGCCAAACCATGGGTGTGTATCTCATTTAAAGCTTCATTTAAAAATGGGATAATATAATTTCTTAAAACAGTTTTCTCTATAGTCTCAACTCTTGATAAATCGCCTTTTGAATAATATGGACTTACTTCATAATATCTCCCTTTGTACGTGCCACATTCAAAAATTGGCACCAGTCTTTTTGATTTGATTTTCCTTATTCTTTCCGTAATGCTTTCATCTAGGCTCACTTCATGTTTATATAACTTTGCAATAAATTGCTGAGCTTTATAGGTACATAGATAAAGGTCAGCTTGACCACTCGGGATCCCTAAATGACTTTGAATAGTATACTTGTTGTTAATCATGTCCCTCAGATCAATTACCGGATGCATATTTTGAGCATTTTCGCCCTTGAGTATTGACGTTTTAAACATACATATATCCTCCATATACAAAGTACTGTACAAGGACTGACAAATGTATCATCAAGGCAAAAGGAATGCTAAGTCCTTTTCGACTTATAGTTTCATACTCTTTGAGCTTCCCGGTTAGACACATGTCTATTAAGTACTGGTATAGATTACTTAATCTTTCTCTCAAGATTCCTCTTCTTATCATCAGGCATAGTGCATAACCACCCCCAAACAAGTATGAAAAAACAATACATGTAGTTATAAATGATATGTTTGTAAACAGACCAATCAACATAAAGAGTTTAATGTCACCTGCAGAGACTAAATGCAATTTAAATGGGATGTAGTGAATAATAAATGGTAAGATGAATGCAGCAAATGAGTAGCCTAAGTAAGATGTATTCACTACATTAATAATAGATAGAAAACACAATCCTATTAGTAAATGTTTGTTATACACCTTCCGGCACCTGCAATCAGTCATGGCTGCTATAGCGGTAATTCCAAGTATTACACTAGTTTCTATCCAGATTTTCATATGCTGAACTCCTTACAATATATGGCCAATTCAAAAATTCAAGTTGCCTTGATGGATACTCTACTTTTATAGTAGTTATCACCGTGGGTTCTTTTATTATTTTCATATAATCAGTTAATGGTTCCGTGAATATAGTGCCTTTCACAAACACCTCTTGTTTAATAAGTTTGCCATTTCTATAAACGTAAACTATGTTGTTATCATCGAAGTAATATGTCCAATATTCAATCTCTGAAACCCAAAAGCTATCCCCTAATGGGATTAGGTTAGAATCCAACCTCATATTATGAGTAATAAGATTTTTGATTACAGGTTCAGATAAACTCTGATCAAATACATTTAAACCTTTTGAATAGGCAGTATCATCTAAAAATAAGGCCCCCGCTACAGATGCGTCATCACATAAAATTTTAACTTGCTCTTGCGCACGAATAAACCTGTCTTGCTCCAACTGATACACGTTAAAAAGTGAGAAAAGAATTAAAAATGCACATCCTACAAACAAAGCTTTCACTTTCCTAACCATTCACTAACTGCATAATTTTCAATGATATAAACACTTTGATTATCATCATCGGATATGCCCCAAAATTGATTCGTTGCTATAATTTTTTTTAGTGGTACTCTTACCTTGTAATACAAAAGTGACCCCCTATTTTTACGCTGACTCATTTCTGTAGCTTCAATCAGTATTTCTGAACCATCAAGGCCTGTATCACTAGAAATATTATCAACCAAATTATTTTTTATTGTGTCCGTAAAATAACCTTCTAATCTGGACAGTTCTTTCGCGTTATGTACATGTTTTTGTACGATTGAAATTGTATAGTGATTCTTTGTATTTAACGCATATTGTACTGGAAATGTCATCAAGAGTAGGAACACTGCACATAGTGCAATCAAGTCCTTCATAATACCTCCATTATGGGGATGTTTTCATAAGTTGTAATTGGGTTTTCATAACTTCCATCCCACTGTTTCGAATGGAGTTTGAATCCGAAAGTGTTGATGTAAAAATAAATACACCTAACATCATTGAACATAAGATGACAATAATATTTTTCATTATTCACCACTATTTCCTTCAGAACTGCTAGAAACAGTAAAATCCGTTATTTCGTCTAGTTGCCCCTTAGACTTTTTTGCTACTTCTTCAGCGACTTCCTTAAATGAGGCTTGAGAACCACCATCTCCCAATACAAATGTAGAACCAATATACACAGCTAATATGATAGTGAATAAGATTACGATTACGTTTTTCATAACTTCCCTCCTTAATATCTATCCATCTAAATATTCTTAATGAGTTGCATTGCATCCATCCAGATAACAATGACCATAAAATTCAACATTATCAGAAACGCAGATACAATAACTGGCGCATAAAGTAAATGACTTAGACCTTCTTGTCTCCTTAAGTATTGAGTCATACGCACTTCACGTATATGGTTCTGGTACAGTTCAAGGTGTTCTATTAACTCACCTGGATGCATATTTTCGAGTTTTGATAATATACCTGACAGTTCTTTTCCCATTTTTGTATTCAAACTTTCCGCCAAAGTGTCACATGCAAGTGTGATGTCCCCTAACCTCCAAATAGTTAGAGCTTTTGTAAACTCTGGTTTTGTAAAATCAACAAATTTGATCAACTGCTCCATCAGAAAGTCCCCACTTAGTGGCGTATTTCCTTGTACTACACAAAGATTTTTTAATTGAGTCATTGCTTCGAACAACTCTTTATCGATGTTTTCCATTCGATGTTTTTTTAACATCTGTGCAACAAGACCGAATGGCGTTTTTATTCCAACAAAATTTTCTATGGGTAACGTAAGGAAAAATATTCCAGCGTTTGCTAAAAAAATACCAGGCTTAACAAGGCCTGTATTATTCCATTTAAGGAGTTGAGTGAGTATAATACTAATAAAAAATATGTATCGAATACCATTAAAATGTAATGCATCTACTTTGAATCCCGCTTCAAAGAGTATTTTGTTCGCATTTGGATCTGATAGCTCTTCGACTATTTTCTTTCTGGCATTTAACAAAATGTTTTTCTTAAACTTTATATAGGAGCGTCCTTTGCTTTGTCTAGCGCGCCCTAAAAGTTTGATACCACAGTAAAATAGCATTAACAAAATAGAATAATAGTAAAATGATATATGAATCATAAATCACCTCAATCATTATGTAATATCAAATTTTCTCTTTTGAAACAGAATCATCAACACAACGTTAAAAGCATACAGCATGACGTTTACTAATAAAAGTTTAAATCCACCTGGTGTTCTAAATTGATAATGCAAAAACTTATCGATTGTAAAGTCAAAAAAATGGATTGATAAGTATATTGTAAACAGATACAAAATCGGAATGAATACTTTTACAATTGCAAACCCTTCGGTTGTGTTTCTTGAACTTTTCTCATATGCAGATTTTGCTCTCTTTAACTCTTGCTGGATGTCCATCAATCCACTGGTCACTTCAAACCCATCTTCTATAGACAGTAACAAGTTATTCGAAACCATTCTACTCCACTGTGTGTTTATAGAGTATGTAAATTCTTCGAGAATTTCTTCAAGTTCACCTCTATCCCGATAGGATTTTATTCTGATTGATAAAATAAATAGTAACTTCCTTGTTCGTGGTGAGTCTTTGAGATGTACAACTGTTGAATCAATAGCTTCAACCATATTAAAATGATTCAGCTTATATTGATTTATTAGTTCTGTTATAAAAAATTCTCCCTCATAGCTACTTTGAACTCTTAATGTATGAAGTCTAAGTATAAGTAAAACATATGGCAACATACTAATCGAGAGGCTTGCACCTATAGAAAATAATATGTTTCGCTGATTAAGAGTTGTTATGTAAATAGATAAAGCAAGCAGAAACTGAAGTGAAAGTATTAAATGCATATGTTTACTAGCCCAGTCTCCCAATGTAGATTTTAAGAGGTTACTGAAATCTAACAACAGCTTATTTGAAATTAATGGGTTGGTATCAACAAGCCCCCTGTCAATCCTTCTTGAGTATTGCCTAGATTTTCTTATTTCTAAGACAAAAATGTATATACTACTTGAGAACATGAGCATCAAGCCAATGACAAAAAATATATAGAATAACCAAATCACATTATCGACCTACTTTCAAATGGTCATAAGCTGGTTTGAAAGTGCTGCTTTCAATTTCTGGACTTTGTTTCCACAATTGATACAAAGCGCTTTTAACTAATTGAACTGCCGACTCGTCTTCTTCTACCCCCAACTGAATTGATGTACTGGAAAGTTCTTTACTCCACACCCAGTCATCCGTTTCAAATCTGTAACGACATATTCTATGCATTTTTATTTCCTGATTTAAGGGATCATATTCAATTTCGAAAATTGCCTTCAACCTTTTTTTGGACTTGTCTTTTAATTGTACAAATTGGAAAACAAATTGAAAGCTCTTGGAAACTTTTAGAATTGTACTATACAAAGATCCACCGTATCTCTTTACAATTTCATCAGCCACATCGTAGCAAAAATCCATCGTATCAGAACAATGATATGTCATTTTTACGCGTCGGGTTCCTTTATTGGCAATTTTTGTTGCAATATTTAAAGCAACACCATCACGCGCTTCACCGAGGATTATATAGTCCGCATCTGAGCGCATAATACTTTTGACAACCCGTTCCAACTCTTCACCATCCGCTACTAATTGAAGGATTGGAGCATTTGGCATTATCTTATGAAAGGGAATCTCTGGATCTGTTTCTATTGAAACGCCTTCTAGATTTTGATTCTCATAAGACTGCCACGTAGTCAAAAATGTTGTTTTCGCTGTACGTACAGCCCCAGTAAAAGCAACATTATATCCAGTGTGAATCATCGCTTTAAATAATGGAATTGACTCTTTTGGAATTGTGCCTAACTCAACTTGTTTTTCAAAACTAAAATCTTTTACAAAAAATTTCCGGAAAACTATCGTGTCTTGACCCTCTTTAGTTTTTCCTTCACCATATATCGTTATTCTAGTACCACTTAACATATAGACTTCATGATAATCCGCGTCTAATCGTTTCTTTGGTGTCTTCAAAAGTAGTGCTTTCCTGAGCTGACGACGCCTGTTATAAGATATCTTTTGAGGTTGTAGTTGTAAACTACCATCTAACAAAAAATAAATGCGATCTCCAATGATTTTTGCAGAACTTGAACCTTCATAGAGTTTAGAGTTTTCGTTAACCCATTCAGATATGCCAGCTAGTCCCCAATTTTCTTGAAAAATCGCGTCAATGATTGACTGATACCATTTTGGATACCAAACATCTTCCAAGGCATTTAGGTGAAGGTACTCTCCGATTTTGTCTTTAAAGTATTTAACTTCTTTTTCATATCCTATAATGGCACGTTTTTGACGTTCGAGTATGGTTTCAAAACCCGTAACATCAGACTCCCATTCCCTATTAAACTCAAACATAATCTCTTCACAAAGCCTCGTAAAACGATGTTCTCTGTTGTTTAGACTAAGGCTCGTATCTTGATTGTCATTTTCTTTAGAATGGTCTTTTAAATACTCATCTAACTTAAAAAGTTCTTGCACTTTCGTTTACACCCTTACTTTCTTAACTAATGAATAATCGACTAAAAAAACTTTTCTTTCTTTTTACCGACTTTGAAAAAGGAATATCTAAATGTGATGTAATAACTTCAACGATAGACTCAATTGATTCAGTAAATTGATCATCTTTAGTAGAAAGCAAACTTTTTTGCTCTTGTTCGCATTGCCAGCCATACTCAATAAATGGCACAGTGGTTACCAAGGTACCCCCAAAATTTGATTCCATTTTTCTCGAGTCCTCTAGTGAAGGATTGTCCACATATTTATTGATGACAATTAAATAACTTTCAATTCCAACTAGGTCCAAAATTTGATTTTTTAGATTCCTGAATCGTTTATATGCGACCGATTGTTGACTTGTTACCAGTATTCTATTTGGTGTTGCATTGAGTCCTGCTATTGCTGTGCCCAACTCGATATCTGAACCCGTATCAATAATCACAACTTCATACAATTTTTTTATGAGTTTTAGGAGGTATGCAACATCTTCAGGATGAAATTGTCTCCTTGATAATATGGACTTTATACCAGGCAAAACGTCATATCCAGCCTTACTCTCCACACATATATCTTCTAACTCGTTTCGGCTCAATATTTTAGTCTGTAGTTTGGTTTTAATATCATTGAGACCAAATTTGTTATCAAACTGACAGTAATCATCTCCTACTGTCCCATCGAGTGGAAGGTAAATAACTCGATTACTCACTTTAGCAAGTAACTCAGCAGTGGACTGGGCTATCATGGTTGTACCCACTTTAGAATCAGCACCGAAAAACGTGAACAACTTATTTTTAGAAATTGAATTCTTGTGTATACGTTGGTACACGAAATCTACTATCTGATCAATAGTTAGTTTTGGAGGAATCATTGTAATAACATCAGATTCCACCAAAGCACGTGTTAAATTTGAAAAATTCTTGCCAGAAACCATATAGAAACACTTTTGCCAATTCATAAGACCTGCAAGATTCTTAAGGTTAGAAATCGCATATTTTCTATCACTAACAAGTACAATATCAATTTCTTCAGTTTTTATATTAGATTCATTCAAAATTATTACCTCTTCAAACGAGGAGCTTTGTTTAAAGTTATTAATGAGTTCAATATCATCTGCTAGTATGCCAAGTTTTCTCATATTCTCCTCTTATCTATACATTACAATGAAACTGTAACCCGCTTTTCTTAACGCATTGAGTTGGTTGATGTCTTTTAAAGTAGCAATCACCTCAATAGTTGCAATTGTAGAATTAGCATCTAATCTTCCAAACTCACTAACCGTTGTTACTTCTTGATTGGATTGATTTTTTACAAAAGCAATTTTCAAACACTTAATAGGACTATTGTTTAATTGATTAGAACCCACTTCTACATAGTCCTCATTAATTACATTCTTTGTTAAACCGTCCTTAGATTCAGCTTGATTGATACCTCCCGATGACCGAATCGGATACAAATAGGCATCATCGCTCCTTCTTAATGTAGAAGGCATAGATGCTATCCAACCCTTTGGTAGCTGAAATATGTATTCCCCATCTCTTGGGATTAATCCCTCTTCTTCAAAATAGACATCTACTAACTGACTTTTTGCAGGAATGAAGTGTTTGGCAACTTTTCCAACAAGCTCATTTTTATTTGTGACTGCATCTGACACTAAGTCCCCTCTATCACGCTTTTCTATTGTCAAATGATCCTCGTTAATAACTGTAAGTGCTTGTACAGACTCTTTTAATACAACGACATCTTTTTTAGTGTATTCAATTCGACCGTAGGTCTCCCAATAATATATTCCAATGACTGAACTCACACAGAGTATCAGTCCTACAGCACCTTTTAACCATTCAATCTTTGATTTTCTCATAACACCTCACATTGGATTTATTTTCCAGTTCTTATGGATAATATTACCATCTTTTTACAACTTGTCAAGTCTCTTCACAGAAGTAAAGCAACTATCGCCATAAATGTGTGTAATTTTGAGGCTACAAGTAAAAGTCATAAGCAAGACATAAGTTGTTAGTGAAGCAAAATACATAATTTACAATAAAAAAACCAGAGTGGATGTCCACTCTGGTTCAGCATTTTTTTAATGTAATTCATCATCTGTTAAATCAATGTTTAAAATAAATCTTTTTCAATAAACTTCTTCCATAACATTATCTTCATTTCTATATCTTTAATAAACCGTTGTTTCTCATACATATATGCGTCAATATCATAAGGATATTGGTCTGCTAATTTTGTTTTAAGCTGTGAATATTCAACAGCAACATCTGGATGTAACTTTAGATAATCCCTAAAATTAACATGTCTTCCAACTTCCACATCTCCAACTTCATAGACATGAACATGATGGGTACGGTTTTCTTCGGTACCTTTAATGAAAAACCGTCTTCCTGAAATACCAAACTCACCTTTAACTAAGTAACCGAGCTGTTTCATCCCTGGATTAAACTCATCAACTTTGTTTATTTCCTTTACTTCAACTAGGATATCAACAACTGGCTTAGCATAGATCCCCGGAATAGCAGTACTCCCAATATGATGCACATTAACAATTAAATCACCAAGCAAATTACGCAATCGATCTTCTTCAAGTTCAAACTTTGCTTTCCATGTTTCGTCATAAGGAACGACTTCTACCTTGCGTCTTTTAATATCTGTCATCTGATCACTCCATTGCTTTTGATTCAATTAATCTCGCTTATATTCTTTCACTTCTCTTAGGGGGATGATATGGGTAACTAATGCACCCCGCTCTTCATTCATACTTCCCTGCTTGCAAGTATACACCTTAATTGCACTGTTATCAAGAAAACCAACCGATGTCAAAGCATCGTTACTCGAGTCAACTAACCAGGTCCATAACTTGTCTTTTTGCTCTGAATTAACAAGACATCTTGACTGGGCCACTAAAAATTCCTGTGATGTCATACCCGTCCATTGATTTTTTGAAAATAACGCTCTAATTTGATGACCCGATAAGCCGTGGGTGCACTCATGATGCATGTCCCATGAGTAAAGAAGTGCATAAGGTTTGTCAAATCTTGCGGTGATGTTAAAATCACTTTCTACAAAGTGGTTTGTTGCATCTTTTTTAAATGAGTCTGTTATGTAAGTGTCCAGTCCTATCCTTTGAATACCAACGTTCATTTTTTGTGCAAACTCATTACTATGTTCTAACTGAAACCTATAGGATGGCATGATTATGGTATGACTTAGATGATGTGAGCGCATCAGATCAAAAATATCGTCTTCTTCATTCTCAATTTCAAATGTTTTTTCTACTTCATCGGCCCAGTTATGTAAGTTTAAAAGTCTAAACAGACCTGCCGACGAGTGTATCACTTGATTAAAATCAAATGAATGCATAAAATCACCCCTCTTCAAAATTGATATACCCAATTTTGAAGAGGGGTCACATTTAATCATAACTATTTATTGTATAGATACTAACACAAACACACTAAATGTTGTGTTTATGTAGCTTTTAAGTCTATTAAACTTTCAGTTCTACTTCTTGGCCTAGCTGACCTTTGTGCAGTTCAATGATTGGATCTACTTCTGCTTCAACAAACTCAATAACTTGCACATCAGAGCGTCCAATGTAATCCATTGGGTTTAGCAATGATTCCATGTCATTTTCATTTAGGCCAAAGACTGGATCTTTAGCAATACGATCTAATAAATCATTTTGAAGACCAAATTCTTTAACTTGTCTAGCAGCTTCCATAGAATGAACACGGATTGCCTCGTGTAGTTCTTGGCGGTCGCCACCACGTTTCACGGCTTCCATAATGATGTTTTCTGTTGCCATAAATGGTAGTTCAGCATTCATGTGTTTTTCAATTACTTTTGGATAAACAACAAGACCCGTTGTAACGTTATTACCAATGTCTAGGATTGCGTCTACAGCTAAGAAAGCTTCAGGAATAGATAAACGTTTGTTCGCTGAATCATCTAATGTTCTTTCAAACCACTGTGTAGACTGTGTCATAGCAGGACTTGCAGCAGATGACATAACAAAACGACTCAGGGCTGCAATTCTTTCTGAACGCATAGGATTTCTCTTGTAAGCCATTGCAGACGAACCGATTTGGTGTTTAGCAAATGGCTCTTCAACTTCTTTCATATGCTGAAGCAGTCTTAGGTCATTTGTCATTTTATGCATTGACTGTGCAACACCACTCAGAGCAGCTGCAACACGTGCATCAATTCTTCTAGTGTATGTTTGTCCAGTAACTGCTAGAGATCCAGCAAAACCGAACTTTTCTGCGATCTTTGCGTCAAGTGCTTTTACCTTTTCATGGTCACCATTAAATAGGTTTAGGTAACTTGCTTGAGTACCTGTAGTACCTTTTACGCCTCTGAATTTCATTGTATCAATAAGGAATGTAATGTCATGGTAATCCATAACAAGATCCATCATCCAAAGTGTGGCTCTTTTACCAACTGTCGTTAACTGAGCTGGTTGGAAATGTGTAAAGCCAAGTGTTGGTTGACCCTTATATTCAAGTGAAAATGCTTTCAATTTTGAAATCAGGTTTACAAGTTTAATACGAACAAGTTCCAGACCCTCTTTCATTTGAATAAGATCTGTGTTATCACCTACATAAGCACTTGTTGCACCAAGGTGAATGATAGGCATTGCATCAGGGCATTGTTCACCAAATGTATGAACGTGTGCCATTACGTCATGACGTCTGATTTTCTCATGCTCTGCTGCACGTACAAAATCAATGTCTTCAATATGAGCCTTCATTTGATTAATTTGCTCGTCTGTAATGTTAAGACCTAATTCCTGCTCAACTTCAGCAAGTGCCACCCACAGTTTTCTCCAAGAAGAAAACTTCTTTTGTGGAGAGAAGATGTAGCTCATTTCCTTTGACGCATAACGTTCAATTAACGGGTTAGAATATTCTTTAGACATAGAATTCATTTCCTCCTCGATGATATGTGTATATTCGAATAAAATTCGAATATTAATTTAATTTTTCACGTTTTCATTCGCATTTGTATTATAACGCACCAAGAATCATTATTCAACTTGAAAAGGTTTTCTTATTCATCATATTTATAATTATTAAAATATATGTGATTGGACCCTATCAATGTACAAATATATTTGAACCAAATGGCAAAATAGTTCAACTACAATGCAGCTCGAAGTTTCAGCCCGAGTTATAACCCTCTGGTTTTTTCAGCACCAATTATTTTCATATCTTCTTTATAAGTAGGACAGTGTTTACCAACCAATCTCCAAAATGATCTATCATGGTTCATATGCGATAAGTGACATAGTTCGTGTACAATAACATAATCTATGGCATTTTCAGGGAACATCATTAACTTCCAGTTAAACGTCAAGTTACGTTTTGAGTCACAACTTCCCCATTTTCGATCATCATTCGTAATTGTGTATGACTTGTATTTTTCTTTAAACTCTTTTTGATAATACCTTAGTCTTTTATCAATATATTTCTTTGCCGCCTTCATATAAAAACTCTTTAAGGGTTCATATAACTCAACAGGTCCAGGTGATGGACATTCACAAATGAACTCACCCTTCTCAAACTTTATTGTTGGCTTCTTAATGTCTTTATTCACAACAGCTATCACTGGATACTTTTTACCTAAATAATTGCAATACGTAGATACACGCTTGTTCTCGCTTGACATAAAGTCCCTCTCTCCTATCAATTGATCATTGTTTTAATTTTGATCATAAATAGTATAGCATATCAGGATTAACTCAAGACATTCTTTGAAAGATCCAATCTTCAACCTATTATTGACACTTAAAAGCGGTCATAAAAAAACCGCACTGTAATCAACAAAGTGACTACACTGCGGTCTATTATTCGCTTATCTAGGCTGAACGATCAACTTAATAGCCGTTCGTTCTTCACCATCAATTTCAATATCTGCAAATGCTGGGATGCAAACCAAATCAATGCCTGATGGGGATACATATCCCCTCGCAATGGCAATGGCCTTTACAGCCTGATTGATTGCCCCTGCACCTATAGCTTGTATTTCTGCCTTTCCGTTTTCACGGATCACACCTGCTAGAGCTCCTGCTACAGAATTTGGGTTGGAATGGGATGATACTTTTAATACTTCCATAATTGTGCCTCCCTTGCTGCGATTATTACTTAGGTTGTACGATTAGTTTTATTGCTGTTCTTTCTTCGCCATCTATTTGGATATCTGTAAAAGCTGGAATACATACTAGATCAACACCACTTGGTGCTACGAATCCACGTGCTATTGCAACAGCTTTGATTGCTTGATTGATTGCCCCCGCACCAATCGCTTGCATTTCAGCGTTGCCTGCTTCTCTTAGTACGCCTGCTAGTGCCCCTGCTACAGAGTTTGGGTTAGATCTTGCTGATACTTTTAATACTTCCATGTTACGCCTCCTATTTATTCGCGTCGTTTTAGTGTTGTGTATTGTGGTTTGACTTTAATCCTATAACTGTAAGTGATTCGCCGTTCACTTCCAAATTCCTTGTGCAATTTGTATTTTTTTTGAAATTAAGTTATTTATTTTTTATTTAGGTATCTTATCCAAATAAATCCTCAATTTCTAAAGTGAAAATTTCTCTACCACACTCCTCTAGAAGTCTTCCAACTAACACTGTATAAGTCAATACCCAGTAATTAACACACAAAACAAAATAATAACAAAAAAATGCGGTTTGGTTAGATATTTCTACATAATGTAAGTGACATACAATATACTGTTCAGTATAATTTGAGAGTTTGGCTTTTTGTTACTTTTTGGAATATTATGGTGTGTTGGTTTATTTTTTTGATCTACGGAGTACCGATTGACCTTTGGACAATCTTGTCGGTTTGCATGTGAATAAGAAAAGGGTCTAGTATAGGAAAATATTATTTGCTATAGATTTTCATAGGTTTTAGTTTTAGTTTGATTTTTTTTTGATCTACGGGGTACCGATTGACCTTTGGTCAATCTTGTCGGTTTGCATGTGAATAAGAAAAGGGTCTAGTATAGGAAAATATTATTTGCTATAGATTTTCATAGGTTTTAGTTTAATTTTTTTTGATCTACGGGGTACCGATTGACCTTTGGTCAATCTTGTCGGTTTGCACGCTGAATAAGAAAAGGATCAAGTAAAGGAAAACATGAGTGAACTCAGGTTTTCCTTTACTTGATCCTTTTCTTGCACTTCTTAGCTTTTTACGTAAAATAACCCCTAGTTCGTATGGAGAACAAGGGGCTATCTTGAGGAGTATCAGAACTGTCTTCACAACGGAATGAAAACAGTTCTGATGAAATAATGGATTACAGCTCAGGATACAGTGGGCATTTCGCGCAAAGAGCGTCTACGCGAGTTTTTGCTTCACTGAGGTCGCCATCACGGTTCTCGATAACGAAGTTGATAATGCTTGCGATCTCAACCATATCTTCTTCTTTGTAACCACGAGATGTAACAGCAGGTGTACCTATTCTCAGACCGCTTGTAACAAACGGACTTTCTGTTTCATTAGGTACTGTGTTTTTGTTTGTTGTGATACCAACTGAATCAAGAAGCTTTTCGGCATCTTTGCCTGTAATGCCTTTGCTTCTAAGGTCAACAAGCATTAAGTGATTATCTGTACCACCCGATACGATTTCGAAGCCGTGTGACATAAATGCCTCGGCCAGAACTGATGCATTCTTAACCACTTGTCCTTGATATGCCTTGAAGTCTTCAGACATAGCTTCTTTAAAACATGCAGCTTTAGCAGCAATAACATGCATTAGAGGTCCACCCTGAATACCAGGGAAGATTGTCTTGTCTATTTTCTTTTTAAACTCTTCTTTACAAATAATCGCGCCACCTCTTGGACCTCGAAGTGTTTTATGTGTAGTTGTCGTTACAAAATCAGCGTATGGTACCGGACTTGGATGGTGGCCTGTTGCTACCAGTCCAGCAATGTGTGCCATGTCCACTAACATGTATGCGCCAACTTCATCACAGATTTCTCTGATTTTCTTAAAGTCAATAAGTCTTGCATATGCGCTTGCACCACTTACGATCATCTTCGGTTGCTCTTTTACAGCCATTTCTCTTAGGTTCTCATAATCTATGTATCCTTTTTCATCTACCGCATAAGATACAACATCATAAAGCTTGCCTGAGAAGTTAACTGGGCTACCATGTGTTAAGTGACCGCCATCAGAAAGGTTCATGCCCAGGATTTTATCGCCTGGTTCCAGAACTGCGAAATATACCCCCATATTTGCTTGTGATCCAGAGTGTGGTTGAACATTTGCATGTTCTGCACCAAACAACTCTTTCATTCTATTAATTGCAAGCTTCTCTGCCACATCAACGTGTTCACAGCCACCGTAGTAACGCTTATCTGGGTAACCTTCAGCATACTTATTCGTAAGTGCAGACCCATGTGCTTCCATTACAGTAAGGCTAGTGAAGTTTTCAGAGGCAATCAGCTCGATATTAGTAGATTGTCTTTTCATTTCATGTTGTATTGCTTCGTATAGTTCCGGATCACGTTCCGGCATAAATTTAAAGTGCATGAAAACCCTCATTTCTTTATCAATGATATAAACTGAACTCTCATAGTAAAAATCAGGAGTCTCTTATCCCCTGCTATGATTTTTTCTTCTTAATTGGTGCCATATGAAGTGCACCCTCTAACAGTCCAAATCCCGCTTCTGCTACTGACTCCGATAAGGTCGGATGCGCATGAATTGTACTGGTCACATCAGTAACATTTAACCCGTTTGCTATGGCAAGTGTGAGTTCGTGAATCAGGTCTGAGGCGTGTGCACCAAGTATTTGGGCACCAATTAAATTGCCTGACTCAAGTGCGATCAGCTTTACAAAACCTTCAGTATGATTTAAGGTCATTGCCTTCCCATTTGCAGTGAATGGGAATTTACTGACTTTGACATCCAGTTCCATTTCTTTAGCTTGATCTTCACCAATACCAACTGCTGCCAGCTCAGGTGATATGAAAACGCATCCTGGCATAATATCCATTTTTGATACGCTCAAATCCCCTGAGTACTGGATCTCATCATGTTCTTGACTTATTCCTAGGATTTCTTCTACAACATGTACACCTTGATGAGATGCCGCATGTGCCAACATGTATTTCCCGTTCACATCGCCAATAGCATAGACCTTACTGTTTGATGTCTTAAAGTGACTATCCACTTCAATTGCGTGACCCTTTAGATTTATGCCACCAACGTCAACATTTAAACCCGTAAAATGCGGACGTCTGCCCATAGCCGATAGAATTAAATCTGCTTCAAGTAGTGCCTCACCCTTTTTGCCCTCAACAGCAACTTTGGCACCATTTTCTCCATCTGTTACTTCCAAAACGCTTGTGTTTGTTAATATTTTGATACCGCTTTTTTTCATATAAGCAGATACACGTTTTACAACATCTTTATCAAAGGTTTTGAGTACCGAACTTCTAGCAACAACTGTTACATCTGATCCAAAAGAGTTGAATATACTCGCAAACTCCATGGCAATAACACCACCACCAAGAATGACCAGTTTCTCTGGTAGTTCTTCAAACTCTAATAGTTCTTTACTTGTTACAACGTACTTACTCTCTATCCCTTTAACTGGTGGAATAAATACCTTTGATCCAGTTGCAATTATAAAATGCTCTGCACTTAAGTCCGTCGACGAGCCATCTTCACTGGTCACGGTGATACTATCTTTAGAATTAAAAGAAGCTGTTCCATTAATAATCTCAACACCATTGGCTATAAGGATTTTTTCAACACCTGAGGTTAAATCAGTAACTACTTTTTGCCTTTGTACTTGCAAAAGCTCTGTATTTAATCTGACGCCATCAATTTCAAGTCCATAAGAATTGGCATGTTTCGCCTCATCTATTAACTCTGCACTTTTATAAAATGCTTTTGTTGGAATGCATCCATAATTCAGACACGTTCCTCCAATTTTATGGTTCTCAACAAGTGCCACTTTCGCTCCCAGTTGCGCTGCACGTATTGCAGCTACATATCCACCTGGGCCTCCACCAATGATAATGATCTTATATGTCACTAGGCTTCTCCTTTCCTCCATCTAAGGATTGGATTACGCGCTGCAACAGTTTCATCTACACGACCAACAATTGTGTTTTCCGGCGCAGCTTTTAGCTTAGCGGGATTAGATTTAGACTCTTCTCGAATCTGAATCATTGTGTCACAGAATGCATCAATCGTTTCAAGACTTTCTGTTTCAGTCGGTTCAATCATTAGAGCTGAATCAACAATAAGTGGGAAATAAATCGTTGGAGGATGGTAACCACTGTCAAGCAGTCTCTTAGCAATATCAAGAGTTGTAACTTGGCTCAGTAAGTCGCCAGTACCAGCTAATACAAATTCATGTTTGCAAATTCGATCATGTGAAACTTTATAATGATCTTTTAGTCTTGCTTGCATGTAGTTCGCATTCAGTACAGCCGTTTCACTCGCTTTCTTTAAACCATTAGCACCCATCGTTTTTAGATAAGTATAGGCTCTCAGTGCGATTCCAACGTTCCCGTAATAAGACTTCATGCGACCAATACTCTTTGGACGATCGTGATCAAATCCATATGATCCATCTTCCTTTTTCACAAGAACCGGCTTTGGTAGGAAGTCAATCAGCTTTGATTTTACACCAACTGGGCCACCACCTGGACCACCGCCACCATGAGGTGTCGATAGAGTTTTGTGAATATTTAGGTGAACAACATCAAATCCCATATCGCCAGGACGACTGTGTCCCATAATGGCATTCATATTTGCTCCATCATAGTAAAGTAAACCACCAGCTTCATGGATAAGTGCTGCAATTTCTTCAATCTGTGTCTCGAAAAGGCCAAGCGTATTAGGGTTAGTTAACATTAAACCTGCAATGCTATCATCTAATACAGCTTTAAGACTTTCAATGTCCACTTCGCCTTTATCGTTTGATTTAACTTCAACGATATCAAGACCAGCTACACTCGCCGTTGCAGGGTTGGTACCATGTGCAGAGTCCGGCACAACAATCTTAGTTCTGCCAAAATCGCCTCTTGCTTCATGGTATGCACGGATCATATATAAACCAGCAAGTTCCCCGTGTGCACCAGCAGCAGGTTGAAGTGTAACTTCATCCATACCTGTTAATTCAGCCAGTAAGCCAGATAGGTTATGCATCATTTCAAGCGTTCCTTGAGCCGTGTCCATTGGCTGGTAAGGGTGCATCGCTGAGAATGATGGCAGTGAAGCCATATCTTCATTGACTTTTGGATTGTATTTCATTGTGCACGAACCCAGTGGGTAGAAACCCGTGTCTACGCCATAGTTAAGTGTACTTAACTCTGTATAGTGACGAACAACTTCAGTTTCATTTACTTCTGGTAGGTTCGGCATTTCTTCACGTAGGAAGGATGCTGGAATTCCCATATCAACGTCTACTTCAAATTGATCGACGAGATGACCAACACGTCCTTCTACAGATCTTTCAAAGATTAATGGTCTATTCATCTCATTCCCTCCACAACTTGAACATAAGCATCAATTTCAGACTTCGTTCTTTTTTCTGTTGCACAAATTAGAATTTGATCTTTTAATTCAGGGTTAACTGTACCTAAATCTAATCCTCCAAGGATACCGTTTTCTTTAAGTTTCCCTAAAACTTCACTTGCTTCAACTTTAGTTTTAAGTACAAACTCTTTAAAGAATGGCTGTGCATTCACTTCTTCAAACATACCAGTTTCAAGAAGTCTAGAACGTAAATAAGATGATCTCTTATGTGATTCAGAGGCAACTTGCTTTAGACCTTTTAGACCCATTGTAGATAGGTAAATAGTTACTGCAAGTGCGTTTAACGCTTGGTTAGAACAAATATTTGATGACGCCTTCTCACGACGGATGTGTTGCTCACGTGCTTGAAGTGTCAGTACATAAGCTTTTTTACCTTCTGTATCAACAGATTCACCAGCAATACGACCCGGAAGCTTTCTTTGAAGTTTCTTCGTTACTGCCATAAAACCTATATGTGGTCCACCAAAGTTTTGAGGATTACCAAATCCTTGAGCGTCACCCACTGCAATGTTAACACCGCATTCGCCAGGTGATTTTAGAAGCGCTAGTGATAGTGGGTCAACTTTAGCGATAGAAAGCGCTTTATTGGCTTTTGCTAGTTCAGAAACTTTAGTTAGGTCTTCAACTATACCAAATACGTTTGGAGATTGAACAATGACACCTGAGCACTCTTTAGAAAGCATTCCTTCAAGAGCTTCAAGATCTGTTACACCATCTTTAGCTGGGATTGTTTTTACTTCTACTCCACGGTACTTCATGTATGTTTTAACAACTTCAATCGTTTCAAAGCAAACTGTTTCAGAAATGAAAATCAGGTTGTCTTTTTTACCTTCAGTTGCAATCATAGCCGCTTCAGCAGTTGCTGTTGCGCCGTCATACATAGATGCATTTGATGCTTCAAGTCCTGTAAGTTCACACACCATCGTCTGATATTCAAAAATACACTGTAGTGTACCTTGACTGATTTCAGGCTGATAAGGTGTGTAAGCAGTGTAGTATTCACTACGACTTGTAATATGACCAATGATAGATGGAATATAGTGGTCATACGTACCTGCACCTAGGAAACTTACAAGATCTTCTGTAGATTCGTTTTTCTTTCCTAGTCCACCAACGTGTCGTTTAACTGAATATTCTGACATTGCATTGTCAAAATTAAGCTCGCGATTGAGACGTAAGCTCTCAGGGATGTCTGCGAACAGATCATCCGTTGAGCTTACCCCAATCGTATCAAGCATATGTTTCTTTTCTTGATCTGTGATCGGAATATATGGAAACATCTTATGCCTCCTCTGACGTAAATGCCTCATACTTTTCTGCGTCCATTAGTTTATCAAGTTCAGCTAGATCTGAAAGTTCAACTTCAACGATCCAGTTTTCATAAGGTTGAGCGTTAAGAACAGCGTAATCATCTTCGATGTCTTCGTTAACAGCAGTAACTGTACCACTTACAGGTGCAAATGAATCAGAAGCTGCTTTTACAGATTCGATAACGCCAAAGCTTTCGCCCGCTTCTAGCTCGTCGTCTTCATCTGGAAGTTCAACATATACAATATCACCCATTTGATGCTGAGCGTAATCTGTAATACCAATCTTAGCTTTACCGTCTTCTACTTTTACCCATTCATGATCTTCCGAGTAGTATAGTCCTTGTACAATTTTCATTTCCATTGTCCTCCTCAAATTTGATTCGTCGTTTACAGTTCTTACGTAAAGATTAATACATGTAAGGTATTGCAGACCTAGATTATTCGTACAAATTAGGAAATCAAATCAAAGCATATCTCTGCTCTTCGCAGTATTTGCTAAGTTGTATTTTTCAATAACATAGCCAATTATTGATATATTGCACAAACAATCTAGATTTTATGTAACTACGGTCACAAGCCGTAGTTGCTTATATAGAATCTACTAATGTGTAGTTCTTCTTTAATTTGCTTTACTTCTTGTAGTTTTTCTTATAAAAACGTTTGCTTATGATCTTTGCCGATCTAACATTTTTACGGATTTGAACTTCAAACTCAGCACCCATTTCGCCGAATTCTCTTTCAACAAGTGCAAGACCAACGCTCTTACCTAGTGTTGGTGACTTGTAACCCGTTGTTACAAAACCAATCTTCTTACCATCTTTAAGAACATCGCAGCCCTCACGAGCGATCCCTTTGTCTAGTTCGAAGCCAACAAGCTTTCTTGGAATGCCATCAGCCTTTTGCTTTATCAGTGCATCTCTACCAATGAAGTTGTCATTATCAAGTTTTACAAAGAAACTTAGACCCGCTTCAAGTGGTGTAATACTTTCGTTAATTTCATGTCCGTATAGAGGTAAACAAGCTTCAAAACGAAGTGTATCTCTAGCACCTAGACCTGCTGGTACAAGACCTTCTTCTTTACCTGCCTCTAAAAGTGCATCCCAAACCTTAGGAATATCTGCTGCTTCAGAATATACTTCAAATCCATCTTCACCAGTGTAACCTGTACGTGAAACCATACAATTTACACCTGCAACATCAACGTCTCGCTTAGTATAGAAGAAAGCTAAATCTTTAAGATCAAATTGCATTACCTTTTGAAGAATTTCCTGAGCAAGTGGGCCTTGAATGGCAATTTCACCTACTGAGTCAGAAATATTTTCAACTTCTACATCAAAATTCTTGGATACCTTTTCAATCCATGCAAAATCTTTATCGATGTTTGCTGCATTGATTACAAGGTAGAAATGGTTGCGATCAAACTTATAAACAAGTAGATCATCAACTACGCCACCATCTTCTTGGCACATCATACCGTACATAACTTGGTTGTCTTCTAAGATTGATGCGTCATTTGTAACAAGTGTTTGTACAAATTCTGCTGCACCTAAACCTTTTACGTCGACTTCACCCATGTGTGATACATCGAAAAGACCAGCTTTTTCTCTGACAGCATTATGCTCCTGAGTTAGCCCCTCGTACTGTACTGGCATTTCCCAACCTGCGAATTCAATGATTTTACCTTTTGCTTCAACGTGCTTGTCGTATAACGGTGTTTTCTTTAGTCCCATTGGTAATGTACCTCCTATTTGTCATTTTATGTAAATAGTTGAATCTAAAAAGAGGATCTCAGACATAGTTATAGCTATAGTCCTGAGATCCTCTGTATGTTTACCTGAGAGATTTCTACGCAAATGAGCGTATTGCTTCCTTCGGTGTCGACTAATTCGACTTTCCAGAGCGCCATCTAAAATCGATCCGTGTGCCTGAAAGATTCTCCATACCTAACAGGATTGAGTATGGATTGCTTCTTCGGCTACCCTTTGGGTATCTCTCGATTTCGTCGCTTGACAAATATTTTGATGTTAATGATATATTAGCCATTTTTTTACCTGTTGACAAGGATAGTTTATAAATTGTCAAACTTTTTAGTTAAATGAAATTTTCTTAACACGTTGGAATCATTCGTTTTAAACCGAATTTTGTAGGTATAAAATAATTTTAGGGGATTTACAATTTATTGACTTATGCCCTATTATGTTAATTAACCATAAGATGATTGGTACGAACTTCGTAAGAAATATCACTCAAAAATTACATAAGGCAACAATCATAATAGAATTTTAGTGGTCCTACACTTCTGCTGACGAAAGGAGTTAACATGCTCGTAGTACTTAATCCCAGCACATCGGCAAGCTTTAATATGGCAGCCGAGGAATATATACTGAAAAACTTCCAAGAAGATGTTTTCATGTTATGGCAGGCTGATAAAACTGTTTTGATAGGCAAAAATCAAAACACACGTAAAGAAATTGATGTACAATATGTTGAAGATAACGACATTCGTGTTATTAGAAGACTATCAGGTGGTGGCGCAGTTTATAATGATCTTGGCAACACTAACTTTGCCTTTATTTCAACGGATTCAGGCGATAGTTTTGCTAACTTTAAAAAGTTCACATCTCCAATCATTGACCTTTTACAAGGACTTGGAGTTCCAGCTGAATTTTCAGGTAGAAATGACCTTTTAGTTGAGGGAAAAAAGTTCTCTGGCAATGCGCAATTTAAACATAAAAACAGACTTCTCCATCATGGTACACTTCTGTTTTCATCAAATATGGAGCAGCTCGGGAAAGCCCTATCTCCAGATATGTTAAAGTTCAAAAGTAAGGGTGTAAAGTCTGTTAAAAGCCGTGTCACCAACATTTATGAACATCTGCCTCAAAAAATTTCAGTTGAGCAGTTTATGGACTTGGCAAACCTGCACATAATTAATACCTTCCCAGGTTCAAACACATATACTTTCTCTGACGAGGATTTAATAGCGATTAGAAAAATTGAAGAAGATCGTTTTGCAAATTGGGAGTGGAATTTTGGAACTTCTCCAAAATATGACTATATGAATCAAGAGAAATTTCCGGGTGGATTAGTAGAAATTAACTTAGAAGTGAAGGATGGCATCATAAAATCTGCAAAAATTTTCGGTGATTTCTTCAGCCAAGACGAAATTTCCGATGTTGAAAGTGTGTTAACAGGTGTTAAACATGAAACCAAAGCTGTTCGAGACGCCCTATCAACAATTGACCTTAATAATTACTTTGCTGGAATAACAATCGATGAACTTATTCAGCTTTTTAACTAGACACCTCACGGAGGACAGACATGGAACAGAAAAAGACAAAAATTAAAGTGGAACGGAAACCTGAATGGCTAAAAGTACGCCTTCATAACACCAAACAACTCAATTATGTTAAAAAAACGCTTAACAGTTTGAAACTACACACGGTATGTGAAGCAGCCAATTGCCCTAACCGAGTTGAATGTTATAGTAGTAAAACTGCAACCTTTATGATTCTAGGTCAAACATGCACAAGACATTGTAAATTCTGTAATGTAACAGACGGTCAACCAGCACATGTTGACCCTGAGGAACCAAAACGTGTAGCTGAAGCCGTAAAATCTCTAGGTCTTAAATACGCTGTAATTACATCGGTAACTAGAGATGATTTAGCTGACGGTGGTGCAGCCCACTTCAAGTCAGTCATAGAGTCTATCAGAGCACTCACACCAGATGTAAAAGTCGAAGTCCTCATTCCTGATTTCCAAGGGAACGAGGAAGCCCTTAACTTAGTTATAAATGCAAAACCAGATGTTATTAACCACAATGTTGAAACCGTACCTAGACTATATGACACAATCAGACCAGAAGCGGAGTACAAGCAGTCTTTAGAAGTAATTACACGAATCAAAGCTTCTGGTATTATGTCGAAATCAGGCATTATGTTAGGCCTTGGTGAAAGTGATGAAGAGATTCGTCAAACCATTAAAGATTTAAAAGACGCTGGATGTGATATTTTGACTGTAGGTCAATACCTCCCCCCTTCACAAGATCACGCAAACCTTGTGAATTACGTTACTCCTGACCAGTTTAAAGTCTATGAAGACTATGCGGTAAACCTTGGTTACCACGGTGTGGCTGCAGGACCAAGAGTAAGAAGCTCTTACAATGCCGGCAAAGTTTATGACGGTATGGATATATAGAGATTACACAAAGCAAAACCTGATGAGAAAGATGAGCTCATCAGGTTTTCTTCTTTTTTGAGGAAACTTGAGCCTCAACACAGGAAGCTCATCAAGCTTCACCCTCGCACTTAAATCACGCCCAGTCCTATGTAAACTGCAACTGATGAAATGCACAGCACAGAATGTAAGTATTCCGTTTTGAATATCTGATGGACTGAGCCTTACATCAAACTCCCTACTTACCCCCAAAAACCTAAAAACCCCGTGAGACTATAAAAGTCCCACGGGGATAACCATCTAATTCGCTCTATGTCAAAATCTATGTCAAATAAGAGGTATAGTTGGTTTACTTAGCGTAATCTACGACTCTGGTTTCGCGGACTAAGCTAACCTTGATTTGACCTGGATAATCCAGTTCATCCTCAATTTGCTTCTTCATGTTTCTCGCCATAATAATCATGTCATCATCTGTAACTTTATCTGGGACAATCATAACGCGAATCTCACGACCTGCTTGAATAGCAAAGGACTTTTCTACACCTTCGTAACCATCAGCGATAGCTTCAAGTGTTTCCAGTCTCTTAATGTAAGTCTGAAGAGTTTCACGTCTTGCGCCAGGACGGGCTGCTGAAATAGCATCCGCAGCTGTGACGAGTACAGCTTCCACAGTTTCAGGCTCATAATCACCGTGATGAGTACTCATAGCATGAATAACTGCACGAGACTCTTTGTACTTTCTCAGTAAATTCATACCGATTTCAATATGCGTACCTTCTACTTCGTGATCGACAGCTTTACCGATATCGTGTAGAAGACCTGCACGCTTAGCAACTTTAACGTCAGCGCCTAACTCTGCAGCCATAACGCCTGCTAGGTATGATACCTCTAGAGAGTGACGTAGTACGTTTTGACCGTATGATGTACGGTATTTTAATCTACCTAGTAGCTTAACAAGCTCTGGGTGAAGATTGTGAATGCCGGCTTCGAATGTAGCGTTCTCGCCTGCTTCTTTAATTTGCTTAGCTATTTCTTTTCTTGCTTTTCCAACCATCTCTTCAATACGAGCTGGGTGAATTCGACCGTCAACGATTAGCTTTTCAAGGGCTAACCTTGCAGTTTCACGTCGGATCGGGTCAAAGGATGACAGTATAACTGCCTCAGGTGTATCGTCAATGATCAGATCAACGCCAGTGAGAGATTCGAGCGCACGAATATTACGACCTTCACGACCGATGATTCTTCCCTTCATCTCATCGTTTGGCAGGTTAACAACAGAAACTGTTGATTCCGCCACGAAGTCTGCTGCACATTTTTGTGCTGCAATCGCGATAATTTCTTGTGCTTTCTTCTCTGCTTCTTCCTTTGCCTTGCCCTCAATTTCTTTAACTAGGACAACGGCATCATGTCTTACTTCTTTTTCAATGTCCATCAGAAGCTGGTTTTTAGCTTCCTCTGTTGTTAAACCTGAAATCTTTTCCAGTTCATTTAATTGATCCTGGTAAAGCTTTTCAACGGCTTGTTCTCGACCTTCAAGCTGCTTCATCTTATTCTGAAGTTTATCGTCCTTCTTTTCGATTGCAGCAGTTTTCTTATCAAGAGTTTCTTCTTTTTGGAGATTACGACGTTCAAGACGTTGTAGCTCTCCTCTGCGTTCTCTTGTTTCTTGCTCTAGATCTGCACGTAAAGTATGCAGCTCTTCCTTAGCTTCGAGAAGCTTTTCTTTTTTAGCTGTTTCAGCAGCTTTTCTTGCTTCAAAGACGATTTGGTCTGATCTTTCTTCAGCAGACTTTATCTTCTTCTCGGCGATCTGTCTTCTAAGGAAATATCCTAAACCGAAACAAAGAGGCGCAGTGATTATGATTGCTGGTATAACGTATAATGCACCGTTCATAAGCTCACCTCCTTTGCATCGAGTCATGGAAGACCGACAGAATCGGCCGAATGTCTCTTAAGCATTGATATAACTAGTTTTCAAGATACACCGTTCCTTATTCATTTTAACTCTTTTTTACAGTAGTGTCAAGCAAGTTCAACAAGTGGTAATTGAAATGAATATATGAAAATTCGTTAATATTTTGACTATTCTTGAAATACCATATTCAGTATGTTAATATTAAACCACTTACAAATTGAAAAACTTAATAATCATGGGTCAAGTGAGAACTCCGAGAGAGATTTGCGATAAGCAAACGCCGAAGAAGCAATACACAGTCGCCAAGCTGTGTAGAATCTTTCAGGCAAAAGGATCGTTGTTTGATGACACTCTGAAGAGTCTGGATTTACCAGCACCGACGGGGAAAGCGTTTTTATTAGACGCGAAGCTCTCAGGTTAGAGAACAGAGAATACGCAGGCACTATTTCGTGCTGTTTGTGTATTCTTTTTTTATTGCACATAAACAGGCTGGACATGCTGCGACTACGCCGTGTTCAGTCTGCTGATTTTACAGCAATATATGAAAACACACTCAAGCAATAAACGTTGGATTTTAGGAGGTTAAACTATGAATTTTGAAGCTGGTATTAAAGTTGATGAAGCGCTAGTCTCTAGCATTCATGCTTCTATTGTTGAAAGAAAAGCTGGAATCTGCGACACCTGAGACGCTGAAAAAGTTATGGCACTCCCGTGGGGAGTCAAGGCTGCAGTAGCTCCAGAAGTTGCTGATGAAGTATCATCTTACTTTGCATCTGTTGAAGGTACAAAGGTTGATTGTGGCGAAGACGTTACAGTTGAAATTCTAAAGGCAGGCGTTAAGGAAAGAAAAGGCGCTTACACTTTAATCTTTAGATACGTAATCGTTTAGGTTTGTATCTACCCAAAATTATGCGCGACTGACTGTATCTCCATTGAGGCATGGACTATGGTCAGATACTCTCTTTATCTTTTTTATGATATGCCAAACGTGGGCTAGCTCTACCCCCTGTGGAGCTAGACCTGTCATTTGGTTGGTATATCTTTGGACATACGTACACTTCCTGGTACATATGTTCCTACAATTATGTGTTTTTCAGCCCCTAGATTAACAGATCTAGGGGTTTCTTTTTGTACAAACTCAACTTTGCAATTGCAACAATGAATCGTAACTTTCCTGACTATAGATTAAAATTCCCAATAAACACATAAGAAAACCCAAAGACTATGAGGTGAATACTCAACATCTTTGGGTTTAAAATTTAAATCTAACACGTCTTTATTTATTAGCTGTCAATTATAAGCAGTCAACTATTCTTCTGTTTCTGCTTCTTCAGTGGCTGCAACTTCTCCACCTAAACCATAATGCACACGAACTTTGTGGTCAATTTCTTCCATGATATGTGGATTCTCAACTAAGAATGCTTTTGCATTTTCACGGCCCTGACCCAGCTTTTCATCGTTGTAACTGAACCATGCACCGGCTTTTTTCACAATCTCAGCTTTTACAGCACAATCTAAAATACTACCTTCTTGAGAGATGCCTTTTCCATACATAATGTCAAACTCAGCAATTTTAAATGGTGGTGCAACCTTATTTTTAATAACCTTAACTTTAACACGGTTACCAAGAATATCACCAGAACTTTGCTTAATTGTGTCGATCTTACGAACGTCCATGCGAACCGAGCTGTAGAACTTAAGTGCGTTACCACCTGTAGTAGTTTCAGGGTTACCAAACATTACACCAATCTTCATACGAAGCTGGTTGATGAAGATAACTGAACACTTAGACTTATTAATAACACCCGTTAGCTTTCTTAGTGCTTGTGACATAAGTCTAGCTTGAAGACCCATGTGGCTGTCACCCATTTCACCACTAATTTCAGCCTTTGGTACAAGAGCTGCAACGGAGTCAATTACGATAACGTCGACTGCACCACTGCGCACGAGGGCGTCAACAATTTCAAGTGCCTGCTCACCTGTATCAGGTTGAGCTAGAATAAGGTTATCAGTGTCTACACCAATTGATTTTGCATATACAGGATCAAGTGCGTGTTCTGCATCGATAAATGCCGCAACGCCGCCTTCTTTCTGAGTTTCTGCAACCATATGTAGAGTAACCGTTGTTTTACCTGATGACTCTGGACCATAAATTTCAATAATACGGCCTTTAGGAATACCACCTATTCCAAGAGCAATATCCAAATCTAGAGCACCTGTTGAGATGCTTTCTACGTTTCTACTGTTTGGCTCATCGCCTAAACGCATGATTGCGCCTTTACCAAATTGCTTTTCTATTTGTCCTAGAACACTTTCTAATGCTTTAGCTTTTTCTTTCATAATCACCCAGACCTGATGTCTGGTTCTCACCGCCCTTTCGACGAACACCTGTTCTGTTTTTATTATAACGTATTATTTTCTAGTGTCAACAGTATAACACGAATTCTTTTTATTTTCCATTATTTACCTTCTATCATTTTACGGACATGATCAAGGGCAAAGTTCGCTGCAGTCTGGCGTACACGCGTTCGGTTACCATGGAAGTTGTGTTTAAAAACTTTTAAAGTATCATCAAAATAAACACTAATATATACGAGTCCTACTGGCTTCTCTTTTGATCCGCCTCCTGGCCCAGCTATGCCAGTTACACCAACACATAGTCTAGATCCATTTTTTCTTCTCAATCCTTCAACCATTGCACGCGCAGTTTCTTCACTAACCGCTCCGTGGTCTATCAGTGTCTGTAGTGGTACACCTAATTCCTCTTGTTTAGCTTCATTGCTATATGTCACATATCCTCTATCAAACACGGACGAAATACCAGACTGACCAACAAGCGTCGATGCAATCATACCTCCCGTACAAGACTCAGCAAGAGAAAAACTAATCTTTTTTTCCATAAGTAACTTACCAACATAAACATCTAAGGTTTCATCCTTTAATGAATACACAACGTTTCCTAAGCGTGCTTTAATCTCATCAACAAGAGGTTGGATACACTTCATATTATCGGCTTCAGAAGCCCCATTGGCCGTCACACGAATGGCTATACTGCCCTCTCTCACATATGTAGCTAGTGTAGGATTGGTCTGTGTTTTTACAATGTCCTGAATTGCATCTTCAACAGATGACTCTCCCATACCAAAAACACGTATCCAAACGGTTGTGATCTCTTCAGCATGTTGTTCCTTTAAATAAGGCACAAAACCCGACTCAACCATTGGAACCATTTCACGAGGGGGGCCTGGCAATAGAACAGCTGTTTTTCCATCTTTTTCAATGATAAAACCAGGTGCAGTCCCGTGTCCATTTTCCATAGTCATTGAACCAGTAGGTTTATAAGCTTGTTTTATGTTATTTTCTGTCATATTTCTATTTATACGTTTGAAAAATGCTTGAATCTCAGTTTTAAGAACAGGATCGAGCACAAGCTCAACCCCCAAAGCTTTTGATACAATCTCTTTAGTCAAATCATCTTGAGTGGGTCCAAGTCCACCTGTCGTTATGATCATATCCACTTCATCCATATAAGATTTTACTGCGTCTTCAAGACGCTTTGGATTGTCTCCAACTGTGATGTGGTAAAGAACACTCACGCCATATTCGTTAAGAACAGAAGAAAGGTAAACCGCATTAGTATTGGTTACCTTTCCCATGAGTAGCTCAGTTCCCACAGCGATTATAGCCGCTTTCATAAGAAAACCTCCTACGCTTTAAGAACTTGCTTATTTTTTAAAATGTAATCAAGACCTGAAATTACAGTGAGTGCAACGGCAATCCAAAGAACGATTTGTGCCAATTGACCATTCATAATTTCAAGAGGTGTTCCGTTAAATAGTAATAAAATGATCGCTAACATTTGTGAGTTTGTTTTTAGTTTGCCCCACCAGCTTGCTGCGATAACAATACCTTCAGCCGCGGCAACCGCTCTAAAAATGCTCACAATAAATTCTCTTCCAAGAATAATGACTACAGCCCATGAACTTACAGTTCCAATTTCAACGAGGCAAATAAATGCTGCCATAACTAAAATTTTATCAGCAAGTGGATCCATGAATTTTCCTAAGTTTGTTATCAGATTTAGTTTTCTAGCTAAATAGCCATCAAAAAAGTCTGTAACCGATGCCAATATAAATACACCGGCAGCGAGCGTCATGTTTCCCGCTAATAGGAAGTACATAAACACAGGTACAAGTACAATTCTTAAAATCGTAAGTTGGTTAGCAATATTCATCTAAATCTCCCCAATCAGGTCATATTCTAATGCGTCTGTGATATTCACATGAACAAAGGATCCAATTTCCAAGTTGTTTTTCGCGTGGACATAAACAACACCGTCTATTTCAGGTGCATCAAATGATGAACGACCAATATAGACTAGGCCTTCTTCATCGTCTTGTGCTAATTCTTCAACTAAGACTTCCATGTTTTTGCCAACCATACCTGTCATACGCGCTTCAGAGATGATCATTTGAGCAGCCATGATTTCACCACGTCTTTGCTCTTTAATTTCATCGTCTACCTGATTCGGCATTTTAGCAGCAGGTGTATCTTCCTCTTGTGAGTATGCAAAAACACCCAGTCTATCAAATTTCATTTCTTCTATAAAGGCTTTTAGATCAGAAAACTCTTCTTGTGTTTCACCTGGGAAACCAACAATTAGAGTCGTTCTAACGCTTATTTCATCCACTTTTTCACGTAACTCGTTTACAACACGTCTAATATGCGCCTGGTCTGTTCTTCTGTTCATTCTCTTTAGAACCGTATCAGAGCCGTGTTGAATAGGCATGTCTACATACTTCACAACCTTATCAAGATTAGCAATCGCATCAATTAACTTGGTGTCGATTACATCTGGGTACATGTATTGTAGGCGAATCCACTTAAGGCCTTCAATCTTATCCAGTGCTTCAAGAAGTTCCGCTAGTCTGTACTCATCATATAAATCAATACCATAACGTGTTGTATCTTGTGCAATAATTATGAGTTCCTGAACCCCTTGCTTGACTAAGCCTTTTGCTTCTGCAACAATGTCTTCCATCTTACGACTTCTGTACTTACCTCTTAACTTAGGGATAATACAGTAAGTACAAAGATTGTCACAGCCTTCAGAAATTTTAAGGTAAGCCATATGACTCGGTGTAGAAAGAACACGCGGTAGGTTCTCTTCAAAATTCTTATCTATATCACCAATATGAATTTGAGTAAGTCCTCTTCCAAATATGCCTTCAACAATTGGAAGAATTTTATCAAACTGAGTAGTCCCAATAAAGGCATCTACTTCAGGAATTTCCGCTTTCAAATCTGCAGCATAACGCTCTGCAAGACATCCAGTAACAACCAGTGCTTTACAAACACCCGCTTTTTTATACTCCGATAAATCTAAAATTGTTTCTACTGATTCTGTTTTAGCACTTTCAATAAATCCACATGTGTTCACTACGATCACATCTGCTTCACCTGGATCGGCTGTTGCATAATACTTGTTCTCGCTCATGATGCCGACCATCACTTCTGTGTCGACCTGGTTTTTAGCACATCCAAGCGTTTCAAAATAGACCTTTAATTCCATGAATAACTCCTCAATCTAATCCGGTATACCCTCAGCACCATACTGAGAATATACCGGCTTCATAATTTACTCTATGCGTTCATTGCTTCAAACTCTTCTTTGCTTAATAAAACTTCTCTCGGCTTACTGCCTCTTGATGGACCGATTATTCCCCGCTCCTCCATAGAATCAACAAGACGTGCAGCTCTATTATACCCTACTCGGAACTTTCTTTGAAGCATAGATGCTGATGCTTGTCCTGTATGAACCACAAGTTCAATTGCATCTGCTAAGTACTCGTCCGCGTCTTCCATTGCTTGAGCTTGGATTGTCGTTTCCAGTATTTCATCATCGTAAACAACGCCATCCACTTGGTTTTTGATTGTTTCAACTAGTTCTTCAACTTCTTCATCTGATATGAATGCACCCTGAATACGTTTAGGTTTATTCTGACCCGTTGGATAATACAACATATCCCCTTGGCCAAGAAGCTTTTCAGCACCAGCCATATCTAAAATAGTTCTCGAATCTGTTTGTGAAGAAACTGAGAAAGCAATTCTAGAAGGAATATTGGCTTTAATTATACCTGTAATAACGTCTACTGAAGGTCTTTGTGTAGCGACTATTAAGTGAATCCCCGCAGCACGCGCCATCTGAGCAAGTCTACAAATTGCATCTTCTACTTGGTCAGGAGCAACCATCATAAGGTCTGCAAGTTCATCAATAATAACAACAATCTTGGCTAACTTTTCACGTGGTTTCTCATCTTCTTCAAGTAGTTCATTATATTTTTCAGCTTTTCTATTAAAACTGTCTGAATCTTTAACACCTGTGTCAGCAAACAACTGGTATCTTCTTGTCATTTCATTTACAGCCCAATTTAAGGTAACTGCAGCCTTTTTAGGATCTGTTACAACTGGAAGAATCAAATGTGGAATGCCATTATAGGTACTGAGTTCAACAACTTTAGGGTCAATCATTAAGAACTTTACTTCGTCAGGTTTTGCATTGAAAAGAATACTACTAATCAGTGCGTTTACACAGACTGACTTACCGGAACCCGTAGCACCTGCAATAAGCATATGAGGCATTTTAGCTAGGTTTGAAGCTACAGCTTTGCCAGAAATATCTTTACCCAGAGCAAAGGTCAGTTTTGATTTTGCAGTTTTAAAATCTTCAGTGTCGATTACATCACGAAGGCCAACCATTGATTTGTCTTCGTTAGGAATTTCAACCCCGACTGCTGCTTTGCCTGGAATCGGTGCAACAATACGCACTTGATGGGCTGCTAAACTTAGGGCAATGTCATCACTTAAATTAGTAATTTTACTCACTTTAGTTCCTGGTTTTGGTTCCAGTTCAAACATAGTAATTGTTGGCCCTTTACTAATTTGTGTTACCTTGGCTTCAACACCAAAGTAGCTCAGCGTTTCTTCGAGTTTATGAGCCTTTTCAATCACTTCTTGATTGCCCTTTTCGTTCTTAGGAGCTTTCACCTTGTTCAGGATTTTTAGTGGAGGTAGTTTATAATTCTCGTACTCAGCTACGACAGCTTTTTTTATTGAACTTTCAACCGCAACTTTTGTTCCCGCGTCTATATCAGAATTTTTAAGTTTTTGGTTTGCATTCGGATCTGGTGTACCTGCATTTTCTGGATTTGCTTTTTCATCACTTGGAGTTTCTACAGGATCCTTAGATTTTGAAGTTACTGGGGTTTTACCCACTTGACCCGGCACTTGTACATTATTACTTCGAGCGTCTATAGGCACTCCAGGTTCTAGCACCTGATCTTTTGATTCTTCGGATTCTTCCATCGCAGTAATACGTATTCCGTCCACTAAATCGTCTTCTCCACCAGCAGTACTGAATGGAATACCACTTAAATCTGGCATTTTAGCAGTATGAGCGTCTTTGTCCTCGGATACAGCATCAGTGTTTTCAGTCACCTGAGTATCGACATTATCACCAAGAATTTTCAAATCCGGTACAATTGTAGAATCCGGCACATCAGATTTATCATCAGAATGAATCGCACTGATTACTTTAATTTCCTCTTTAGCAGTAAGTGTATTTTCCTCACTCACCTCAACTGGCTGACCAATAACATTTGTCACTGCAGACTCGTCTTCGTCAATGGCATGTGCTGGAAGGGTCTTTTCAGGTATGATGTGATCATCAAGTTGTGAATCAGAATCAAAGGCAGAAAAATCACGTACCTTGTTTCTTAGACTTTCTCGAACTTGATGGCTCTCCATATCTTCTATATGTTGACCATTCACGACTGATCTAACTGGAAGTTTCTCTTCAACAAGCTTTGGAGCTGCATTATCATCTACAACAGGCTTTTTCATTGTTGTAGATTTCTTTATCTCACGCATTTGTTTTCGCGCATCTTTAACTTGTTTTGGTTTTGTCTTTATTTTTGGCATGTTAATTTCAGGCATGTTCACTTCAATTGAAGCTAACTTTTCTGCAGCTACTTTACGTTTTTCCCATATAGCTAAAATAGATACCCGTGTTCCTAATACAAGAGCAATCACAAACAGCACAAAGATTACAAAGTATGTGCCTACAACACCTAGTAACTCAGTAAAAACAAAAGTAACCATGGTGCCAATAACACCACCACCTTGACCAACAATGCCGTTTTTGTAAGTCATTTGAATGCCTTCAAAACTCGTTAATGTCATATTATTAAATTGGAGTAACTCCGTTATGATTTCCATACTTTTTACAGTTAATAATAACATAACGGCTAAAAACGCTGTTCCAAACGCCGTCATATACCGGTTTCGAACAGCTTTTAAGTTCTTGTTAATGCCTAAGAAAATAAATACAGCAGCAAAATAAGGCACTATGTATGCAGTCCCTGCAAAAAGACCTAAGTATACATTCCTCGTGAACTCACCCGCTACTCCCATGGACTGAGAGTGTAAACTGAGTGCAGAAAGTACAGTAAATGCAAACAGTAAGACAAGTTCTATTTCATACCGTATAAGTTTTGTTTGTTTTGAAGACTTCCTCTTTTTGCTTGATCTTGAACCTGTCTTCGAACTTGTTGATGTATTGGTGCTTCGAGTAGACTTTGTAGTTGTATCTTTCTTAGCACTAGATTTAGTTGACGTACGACTCTTTGTACTCCTTGATGGAGATTTTGTGTCAGTCGACTTCTTACTTGACTGTCTCGACGTATTTGATTTGGTCGCCAAATAACCACCTCTTTCTCAATTATTATAACATGAGAACAAAATCGAATATATGTTTAGCCTGACTTAGACTTGAATTGTAATACTCTTCTTAGTCATTCAATTGAAATTCTCTGTGTAATGAACGTATAGCCTCTTCAAGTGAGGACTTACGAATCAAGCAAGCGATCGTTGTATGAGAGTCACCTGACTGGAGTATTTCTATACCTGCTTTCGTAAGGGATAGTACAATTCGTTTCATAACACCTGGAACACCATGCATTTTATACCCTACAGCTGTCAGTTTACAACAGTCCTCTAAAATTGAGTAATCTAACTTTAATCCAGTAAGAATTTGTTCAGCTTTAGGTTGATCTTGTGTATTCACAGTAAAAATCTTCTGATCTTCAAAGAAGTTAATCAGATCCATGGAAACTCCATTATCTTCAAAAGCATTTAAGAAAGATTCATTTCTATCGTCGTCATATGCAAGGTTAATTGTGAATTGAACCACATTATCTTTACTCGCAATGGCTGTGATGATTTTTTCCTGTGTCCTTTTAGGTACAGAAGCTCTTTCACGGCTTATCGTTGTTCCTTCACAGGCTTTAAAAGTGTTCTTAATCTTAAGAATTTTACCAGAGCGTCTAGCTACCTCTATAGCTTTGTGGTCAACTACCTTTGCACCATCTATCGCCATTTGGTAACACTCTTCATAACTAATCTGATCAATAACACGAGCATCTGGTACAAGGCGTGGGTCTGCTGTCATTACACCATCAACATCAGTATAAATTTCGATTGCATCTGCATCTAAAGCTTCACCTAAAATTGCAGCTGTTGTATCACTGCCACCTCTACCAAGTGTTGTTATATCCCCAGCTTCTGTTATTCCTTGGAAACCTGTAACTACAACTATACGTCCTGCATCTAAATGACTTATAAGTTTCTCTGTGTTTACTTTTACTACGTTGGCATCACCATGAATTTCATCCGTAATGATCCCTGCTTGGAAACCTGTAACGGCTGCACAGTCCACACCATTCGCCCGGATCGTACCCGCCATAATTGTTGCTGATATTGTTTCACCACAACTCATTAACAAGTCTAACTCTCTTGTATTGTGTTCGTTTATCACATCTTTATAAAGTCCAATTAATGTGTCTGTCGCGTAAGGTGCACCCCTACGCCCCATTGCTGAAACAACAAGAACTACTGAATGGCCACTTTGATGTG
>Ga0209379_10000424_pt1 | contig 37224 bp, 46 predicted proteins | sample tdDd001_FD_187124 | JGI IMG/M metagenome (GOLD analysis project Ga0209379, IMG submission 187124) | Marine sediment microbial communities from the Atlantic coast under amendment with organic carbon and nitrate - tdDd00.1 (SPAdes)... | ecosystem: Environmental > Aquatic > Marine > Coastal >... | reverse complement strand
AATGCGAAGGCAAGGTACTTTTACTCGACCGCCACCTTGTTCTAGTGCTTCACAGTGTGCTGGGTCGTTTTTCGCATCACGTACTTCAATATTCACTGATTGACGCTTCATCGCGCGACGAACTTTTACGCAGAAAGGACAAGCTTCAAATTGGTACAGTGCGTAGTTTTTCGCTTTGTCATCAACACTTTTCTGTTCTTCTGTTGAGCGCTTTACGCCGCGAGGTGAGAATACTGCGTTGAGAAGTAGAATGATTTTTCCCAAAATCCAACGGATAAACTTCATAATGATCCCTTGATGTTCAGTGGATGAGTGTCCTTGAGTTTCATGCAACGAACTTATTCAGCGAAGAAAGTCGTTGCATGTGAGGGCGTAGTCTATCAGGTGTTTGGTTTTGACAAAACCATGTTTTTTATGAGGAAAATAGGCGTTTAACCCAACTAAACAATCCTTGTTTTTTTGCTGGGTTCGCTTCTTTACCCATGTAGAAGCTTTGCATCAAATCGGTACGAAAGGCATCTAAATCCATTCGTTTTATCACGAGCTCATGTTGCAAAGTATTCTGGGTTTGCTCCGCGTGATCGTGAGCGAGGCTAAAGTCCATGTTTAGGTAACCTTGGGTGTATAGCCACAAGTGTGTCACCAATACTAAGTTCTCAGCTGACTGATTAGTGAACTTCTCTGCGTGCTCTTCACCTAGCGTGTTATTTAGAACTTGTTGCATGTGATGCGCTGACGTTGAATGCTGTTCATACAGTGCACTCGCTTCTATGTGAGATTTAGTCAACAATCCAAGTAGATGCAGCGCAGGTGCCGTATCAGGCTTGTTTTCACATACTTTTATGAACAGGGGCGCTTGTTCTTTCGTCCAACGTCGTCTAGCTGCTTTATGCTGACATACAAAGGGAATATTGTTGACGCCTATCTCTTCAATAAACTCATTAAGAGGCGTCATTCGTCTGCAATTCCTTTACTGTTACTTCGATATGTTGTTCGTTGATATCAACAAAAATAGAGGTGCCAGTAATCATCACAGACAGACTAGTACCACGATCAAGATGTTGTGCGATCATGTCAATCGCGTCGTAATCTAGGCTTGCTACATCCACAGGGAGCATACCAAACTTACCAGCCATCTTATCCCACCATACCGACGCTTTTGTGTTGTAGGTATAAACCTTCACATGCTTTGCAAGGCGAGTCGCTTTCTTTATGCGGTCTGGCTCCGGCTCTCCAATCTCAATCCAGTGGGTAATGGATTGGTCGTCTTCGACATGCCATAGATCGGGTTCTTCTGTTGTAGAAAGGCCCTTGGTGAACTCAAGTTTGTCCTGCGCATTTAGGCAGAAAGCAAAAATGCGCGCTAGCATTCGTTGCGGTTTCTCTGAAGGGTGAAGAGCGATCGTCAGGTTTTTCGAATCGTAGTAGTCGTTGTTCATATCAGAGATAGCGATACGAAATTTATAAATAGTGGGCTTGATTGCCATTGTTTTTAAAGGGCTCCGAGAGTTTGAGGTGTACTATAGGTGTACCAACATGGTTTTGTTTGATTCGTAGTTAATATTTTTATGTCGGCTTTTTCCTTCTAGTAGACATCATATCAACTACTTACCATTGAGGTATACCTTAACGTATATCTAAATGTACGAATAAAAAATACAGTAAGGATTTTGGTAGAGTAATAAGCTCTCCTAACTTTGTTGCAAGTTGCGTTGAGACCACTGAGCCCGAGAGGGCTCAGATGTTTTACTCAGTAACTCCAACTCATATCCCCAACATCTAAGTTGAGGTCTATTCCTTTATCTACTTTGGCTTTTTCCACCACAACAGGTTTGTCAGACTGTATTCTTAAATCGATCTCTGACTTGTTGTTTACGGTTTGGGCTGTGAGAGGTTGGTAACCACCACTCAAGCTTGAATGGCCCAAAGGTTGGTACTTCTCGTTTTGTCTTGATTGCTTGTTGATTTGACTGCTATCGCTAGGCACGTAGTCAGTGGAGGTATCCCAAACATCTTGCTTTTGTGAGTTCACCGATTGATTGACGGTTTCATTGGTAGTGATACCTAGCTCAATATTGCGGTTTTGCATCTCCTTCATCAGTTTTGCTTGAGCCTGTACTTTGTCCGCGCCGTTTATTTGAGTTTCGATAATGTATGGATTGTAGGGCTGAATGGTTGGTGGCTCATCACCTTGGTAAATGGCTGAGTAGTATTGCTCCTCATAACTTTTCTTTGTTTGGCTAGTGACCTCATTGGTGTTTAGGCCAAGTTCAATGTTGCGGTTTTGAAGCTCTTTCATCTGCTTGGCTTGGGCTTTGATTTTTTCCTGACCATGCACTTGATGATCGACAACATAGGACTGTTTGAGCTGTTCATTTGTCACTGAGCTTGCGGTGTCACTTTGCTCAGTGATAGAGCGCTCAACCTGCTCTTTGTTAATCAGCGTGTTGGTAATATCCGTAGTCGTAACGCCAAGCTCTACATTACGGTTTTGAAGCTCTTTCATCTGCTTGGCTTGGGCTTTGATTTTTTCCTGACCATGCACTTGGTGATCGACAACATAGGACTGTTGGAGCTGTTCATTCGTCACTGAGTTTGCTGTGTCATTTTGCTCAATGATAGAGCGTTCAACTTGCTCTTTGTTAATCTGCGTGTTGGTAATATCCGTAGTTGTAACACCAAGCTCTACATTGCGGTTTTGAAGCTCTTTCATTTGTTTGGCTTGAGCTTTGACCTTTTCCGTACCTGTGACTTTGGTGTCTATCACATAAGGATTATATGACTGGTAGGTTGAAGGCTGTGCTAGCTGGTAACCTTGGGCTTGCGTTTTTTGATGGGTGGCTTTATTTGGATCCTCTTTTACTTCTTCGTCCTCACCCCAAAAGCTATTCCAGGTACTTTTGATTTTCTCGACTATGTCGCTAAAGCCCCCAAACTTTTCCAAAAGCATATCAATGCCATTGATAAAAATACCCAGTGGTGAGATGTCGAATAGAATTTCAAAGATGGAGTTCTCTGAGAAATACGCTTTCATCTTGCTAACTATCGCGGAAATGCCACCAAGCTTATCAATCAAATAGCCAGCGATAGCAATCACAGCACCAATAGCAATGATAATTTGGCCAAAAGGGTTAGCGAGAGCGACGGCATTAACGCCAATGAGTGCAAGTTTTACCCCTGCAAGAACACCAATCACAGTGGACATATTATCACTCAGCCAAAGAACGCCACTGCCAAGTGTGCGAAATGCATTAAACGCGCTTTTAACAATTTCTCTGAGTTCTGCAATTTTCTCTTCACGCCAATCCATATCTTTCATGTTCAGAGCTAGATCTTCCATGATGAATGAAAGCTCAGCCATGATAGGAGTAAGAGCACTGATTTTCAGTGAGTTGACGATCGTGTTTAGTTTGCCTAGCGACTCGCTAAATGCTTGGGCGTTCTTGGTGGATTCTGGCTCCACAGGGCCACCTGTATCATTAAGTAGCTGCTTGGCTTGTCGGTAGCCTTCCACACCACCACGAAGGACGTTAAGCATCTTTTCACTGTCACCACCAAAGAACTCATCAGCCATGAAGTTCTGTTTGGCTGTGTCGGTTTCCTTTGCGATTTCACGCAATAACACTTGATAGGCTTCACCAGCATCTTTAGCGTTCATCAGGTCTTCATAGGCTTGATGGTTGCCCGTATCTTTAAAGTAGTCATTCATCGCGCCAGATTGGAAGGTTTTCATCTCTCCCCAACGCAATGCCATTTCTTTAATTGCTGCGTCCATATCTTCCGCTTCTGCACCCGATTGAGTTGCTTGCAAGCGCATAGCCTGAAGTTCTGCCACTGGCATGTTGATGTCGTCCGCAGCACGTTGCAGCTCATCAAGTTCATTTGCAGTGTCATTGATAATAATCCCGAAGCCGGCCATCGAACCCAATACACCAGTAGTGGCAAGCGCTCCGTTTTTTACCCCTTCAACCGTTGGCATTTTGAGAGCCTTGTTGATGCCCCGCGGAATCTTCATCACCTTTTGAAGGCCAACGTATCTCTTTTGCAGCTTGGTTATTTCTTTGCCGTGGTTCTTATAACTCTGGTTAAGCCGGTTATACTCGTTATCAAGTTGCTTGGTATTGATGCCGTTTTTCTTTAGCTGCCTACCGAGTTTCTTGAGATCGTTTCTGTAATCACTTTGCTCACCAGTTAGTTTGCTGAGCTTATCCTGCTGTTTGGCAATTTTCTCTGTTAGGGCAGCGTTTGGGGTTTGAGCTGCTTTTGCCGCTCGCTTCAATTCATCAAGCTTTTCACTGGCTGCCGCGACAGCAATATTGTTCTTTCTAAGCGCGTTGAGCGATTTGTTGTAGGTATCAATCATACCCATTGAGGCTGAGTCTTCCGCTTGGGCTTTTTCCACCTTTTTCATTTCTTCGCCGTAACGGTTAGTCTCTTCACTCATTTTTTTGAGTGGTGCTGTGGCTTTGTCGATCACTCCCATGACGACAGAGAGGCTCATTTTCATAATCAGTCCTTACAAAAAAGGAGAGCTATGTGCTCTCCTGTTGGTATCGTTCTATTGCTAGCTCCCGAAAATGCAGCAGCTCGTCAAAAGTCAGTTTGTCTATTTCGCTAGGCTGCCATCGAAACGACATTGCCAAGTCTGCATAGAGAGGCTCTACATGCGGAACGTCTTCTACTAACGCTCCGTACTGACGAAAAAAGTCGCGAGTGTTGTAAGTAGCGGTGCCCAGTTCGCAGGGTCGAGGTTTAGCATATCGCGTTCATCAAGCTCTGAGATTCGTGGAATGACTTGCTTACCTGCATCAAAATCCGCCTGGCAAATATCATTGAGGTTAACCCCACGAAGGTGACCAGAGTGTGGTTTTTGCAGCTCAACTTTGGTGATCTTAATCGTCTCTCCGCTCACCATTTTCTCAATTGGAACAGCAAGCGTGGCAATCTTGCTTGTGCCTTTATCTTTAATCGGGTTGGTCATAGCCTAACTCCTGCTTCAGTTCTTTTAGTTTGCCTTTACAGCCGCCTTTGCTTGGGTCTAGTTTCATCACTAACTCAAACAGGTCATGAGCTTCTTTACGGTTGCCATCTTCGTAGTGCCAATCACCGACCAAGCGGAAGATTTTCACTTTGAGTGGAACGTTGGTAGCCAGCTCGCCTTTTTGAAGGTCAAGAACGGCACCGGTTAGGTACTCACGGTTAAAGCCTTTGTTGGCTTTATAGGCTTCGTGCGAGTATTTGAAAACATAGCCTAAGAAAGCGGTTTGTCCGTCCATCTTCCAGTTTGAAGGGGTATCTAACCCCCCATCAATTGCGAGCCTGAATTCATCGTGAATGGTTTCGAGTTTGCCTAAATCAACATGCCATAGAAACCAATGCCACATCACATCTAGGTTGCCGTAATTCCCCTTATGGGTTTTTAGTAACTTTTGGATAAGTTGGCGGTACTTCTCGATCAACGCTTGTTTAAATGGGTCTTTCTCTTTCGAGCCGGACAACGTGCGCAGGTAAGAGACATCCTGCTTTAGAATTTGTTGGATATCTTCCCACGGTTTATCAGCAAGGCTAGGGCGAGATATGTTACTCGCCACTGTGCTTGCTGCTAACGTTACTGCTTGGGGGGCTGCGTGTTGAGCGCTTCTCTTCATCAGTATGGCTAGCATTGGATCACTCCTTATTGTGGAATCATCTCAACACCGTTAAAGAGCACTTCTAGCTGCCCGTCTTTGGTGTTCAAAGTCAGGGTTTCAACGGTCCACGCTTCTTTCAAGGTGTAGACCTTGCCACTGTCAGTTTCAACGGTGATCGTTTCATCCACAAACTCTGCGATGGTTTTTTCATCGGTATCTTTTGCGTGAATGATGGTGCACTTAATTGATGGAGCGTCTTCATAAGACTCTGAGTAGCCAAGAACGCCATCGTCACCCACCTGAGGCTCACGCTTAAGGTTACCAAAGCCAATCTCTGCGCCTTCTTTGATGGGTAAGCGCCCTAATGAGCCAGCGTTAATGACGGCACGGCTAGTAATTTTTGTTGCCATAATTTACTTCCTGAACTGAATTTTACCCGCAACAATAATCAAGCCATTCACGAACTGTGGTGAGTCTTGATAGTTGACGCGTTGTTTGTTGTTGTCATCAAGCTCGACAATCAGTGAGGCTTTATAGCCGTCAAAGTCTTGCACGATGCCTGCTAATTCCAGATCTCGGTAGAGTGAGAGAAGCTGGCTTTTGAACATAGTCGGCGTAACAATGGGCTGACCAGGCGCAAACTTGGTGCCGTCTTTGGCGACCTTATGACGAGGGTACACACTCGTGATAAGAGAGCGTTGCTTTTGGCGGTAGTACATGGCTGTCGCTGGCGTCATTACGTCTAGGTAGCTGTTATCTGCCATGCCAGCCCCATTTTCGGTGTATGCCGTGACTGGGCGCTCAACCAATACTTCCTTGGCAGAATTGATGGTATAGGTACTTAGCCCTTCATAGAGGAACAGGTTACGCTCTGCCCAATCCCATTCTCGTTCTGCAAGGCTATAAACGCCGTTTAGCTTGAGTGTTTGCAGTGGGCGACATGGGTCTATTGCCAGTGAAGGCGCGATTTGTCCAACCCATGCCCCGATCGCTTTTGCATCAGATAAGGCTTTGTCTTCTGTGTCACCAAAGTTGTTGACAGGCAAGAAGCTGATTAACGGGCAGTTACTGCCAGCACCGTAGGTAATGAGCTCCGCATGAGTGCCTTTTTTCGGGATGTAAGCAAGACCAGGGATTTGCTCTAATGCTTCATAACGCTTTTCAAGGAACAGCCCAAGCTCACGAACGGTAGTTTCATCATTGAGTGAGCACATAATGTGGTGATATTGAACATCCCCCAGTGCAGCAAGTGCGCTTGCAATGTCACCATTTTCGACACTAATCGCGAAAATAGGCATGGTTTCATCTTGCTTACGGAAGTACTCAATCATCTCAACAATGTCTGATTGGCTTGCATCTTTGCTGAATTTATCAGCAGCGATGCTTTCATCCATACATAGCGTGACTGTGTTTGGGGCAACCTTTGCTTCAGCCACCGCATTACCAATAGCAAGAATGCATTGCAGGTCTTCGGCGCTGTTGGCCAGGCTGTTGTCAATTTCGATATAGACACCGGGCACTCGTGCTGTGCTTGGTACCTCTTTAAAGCCAATTCCCATTAGTTCTGCTCCTTATTGGCTGTGGCTTTAGTAGTGGTTTGGACTTCCACCACGCTTTTGTCGCTAAGGCGGCGTAACCAATAAGCATTGCGAGGTTTGATTTCACCTGCGGCTTTTAGAGGATCGCGTGTCTCTGGGTCTCGAACGACCAGACCTTTAGCGGGTTTAATTTTGAATGTGGGTTGTTCAGTTTTTTTCATTACGCTGCATCCTGTAGTGCAAAGTGTTCTGCAGCCATCGCCATGAGTTCGCGCTCTAGCTTTGGTGTCCAGCCGATAAAGGCACGTTGTGGCATTTCATAGTTTCGCTTGGTGAGAAGGCCACCTTCCCAACGACCCGTTTTATTATTGAAAAAACCATTTACTCGAGTTGAGAAGGTGATTTTTGAACCTTCGTTGTGCTCTCGGCCTACCTTGCCTGCTATGCCTTTTAACCCGACCGCAAAGTTTTCTTCTGAAACCTCTGTTCGCAAACCACGAATAAAGCCATACAACATGTTTTTGTTGTTCACGGTGTTCAGTGCAGCGTGTAAGCGTCTATGTTTTTCGCCATGTTTGCCGTGTTTACCACGCGATACCACAGTTACTTTGCGGCTGGTTCGCGCTTGATATGGGTTGTTCTCAATATCACGCTGTGAACGGATTTGACTGCGGAAAAACTGACGTGCGTGATTCGCCATTTTTTTGTTTAACTCAAATTTTTCTGTTGCAGTGAGGACCAGGCTTTCAACAATCTGAGTGAGTTGCTCTGGGGTTTGAAGTGTTAGCATGGCAAATCATCCTGATGACCGATGAGGTGAACCAGCTCACCGAGCTCCTCTAAATCAGCAATTTGCTCAAAGTCACTCACACAGCGATAACGAATGTCGTTTTGCAGCCAGTCACCTTGCACATCCTCTTCCAGTGAAAACTCCTCACTCAAATCAATCTTAAGGCGGATGTCGCACTTACCGTCGTCGAGCAATTGGGTGGCAAAGGTAGGGAAAGGCAGTCCTTTGCTTGGTCGCTCTGGGTCATATTTGTTCAACCAGCTCACCAAGTGCATGAACAGTGCTTTCGGCCGAATCGCAACATCTTGCATGTCAACCACCGCGGTGTAGTCGACGGTAAACCCATCGACTTGTTCCGCTTGAGAGGAGAACATCACTCCGTTCTCTGCCCAAACCGTTAAGTTTTTGGCGTCGGTGACATGCTTCTTAAATAGCTCGGTTAAACTTTGTAGTGATTCCATTACACAACCTCAAAACAGTAGGTTTCTTCACCGTTAATCAGCAGGTCAACCGCTTGGCGATATTGCACTTCGCAGTGCTGCTTTTTATCGGTGAGTGCTTGTTGTCTGTCGGCAGCTTCGGCAGTGGTGTCACTGCTGAGTTGGATGCCAATCAATTCACTAGCAGTAAGCGCAAACACGGCCTGCTTGTAGAGAGTCTCGCCTGAATCTTCATCTTCAAACCGTACTTGCGACAATTCGTTCAAGTGAGCAAAAGGTTCAATGGTGTCCTTTAGCTCTCGGTGCACCTTTATGCGCGATACCGTTGCTTGGTGCAGAATGCCCGGCTCTGTCTCATTGCTAAGGAAATGGAACAGAGACTGAAACTCTGACACCTTGAGCGCTGGGTATTTGTCAGTTTTTGGTAGCTCTGAATTAAAAATCTCATTTTTATCACCAACAAATTGCATTGCTTCACGCCTTTTGGTTGAAAAATGCGGGCAGACAAACACTGAAGACTGCGCAGGCATTGGAGTAACCCAGACAGTTAGAGTGTTAACGCCCGCATTGAGGGGGTGTTAGTTAAGGGTTATACCCATGCTCCGTTAATCCAGAGCTTGACGTTTTTGAACTCGACAGCGGCCGCTTTGCCCAACTCTTCAATGACGTAAGCCATGTTCATTGATTCGAAGTTTTCCACCTGGTCTTTGGCGTCATTTTTCTTACCAACAGAGCGACGTACTGAATCAATCTGAATGTATAGAGATAGGTTGTCGTAGCTAGTGACCATGATGCCCGTTGAAGGGAAGCCCGGTACTTTTACAGCGGGTAGGCCACCATAGGTTCCAATGACTTGAAGCTCTTGGATCTTGCCTTTTTCGCTTGGCGTATTGCCGTGCGCTTCGTAGAACTTTGCTTTGTCGTAACCAAGCAGATCAGAACCGATAATAGCGACTAAGTTACTGTCGTCTTCGCAGGCAGGGTGAAGCAGCGTTTTAACGTTAAGCACGGCTAAATCAAGGTTGATAAAATCACCTTTCTCTTTGCCTGCTGAACCATCACCACCTTCACCGATACGGATCTTGCTAGAGCCTTCTACTACTTCTGAAATCAGTCGGTCAGCATTGTGAGCACGCATCGCTTGATACCAACCGATATTGACATCTTCACCGTGTGGATTAGCTGCGCGGTCTGTGGTCTTCGCAACACGCTCGCCATACCAACCAATCGTGACTTTATTAGCATCAATCTGCTTACGTGTTTCAGAAGAGACGATCTTGTTGAAGTTTTTGTCGTGTGCCCATGCGTCTAACTTTTCATAACGGATTGCCGTATCAAAGTTGGTTTGTTCACACATGTATGGCATAGCGCCAATACTTGAAAAGTCTGTCGGTTTGCGCTCACCTTCGCCAGAGGTATCGGTACGGCTGGCAATCATGCCTGTAACACCAAGGCCGATAGATTCGCCTTTCTGGTTTTTAACCGGCACAACGTTTATTTTGCCTAAGAACCAGTTGCTCTCACGGATTTGAGCGATGATTTTCTGGGTGCCGTTTGGTGTTACGTTAAACTTCTGAGTTGGGTCGGCTACATCATTTTGTTCACCGACCTTTTTAATGTAAGCACTCAGCTTCGTTTCTGTTTTTCTATCCATTTCACTACCTAATTGAATTCGTTATTGGTTGAGAAAGAACGCGTTATAGATACAGTTCTTCTTCGCCGTCTGAGCCCGCTGCTTGACGCTCATCTTCGTCAGTAAGTTTGCTGAACTTTTCGATTGTGCCGCTCAGTTCACCAACTTGGTTTGAAAGGGTTTCTACCTGGCTCTTTAGCTTGGTGAGTTCGCCGTCATCGCCAGTATTATCAGAGCCTTCTTCTTGGCTTTCTTGCTTGTTGTTAGCTGACAGGCAAGTCACGAGCTGACCTAACTGACTGTTTAGCTCTTTGTTCTGCTCAATGCTTTGCTTAAGCAGCTCTTCAGTTTCTTTACTCATCTCGGTTTCATCCTCTTGTTGAGAGAGCTGCTCATCAGCGTTATTGCCGTTGAGCCAGCATTTAAATTTGTTAAATAGGCTTTGCTCTGAGTGTTCAGAGTCCTGCACAGAGAGAGAAGACAAATTCACGGTCTGCCCTGTAGACACATAGGTTTTGTCAGCAGATTTATTTGACAGTTGGATTTGCGTAGTGCCAAGAGAAGCAGGGTTGTCAGTCAGCGCTAAGCCTGTGAGATAGGCTTTGCCTGTTTTGCCAAAGTCCTCTTGATACTCAACAGACGTATGCAGTAACTGACCATTTTCAACAGTGCGTAGAAGCATTGAGTTAGGCTTTATGACTGCCCAAAGCTCATCATCTCGTTTTTCAGTAGACAAGACTGAGCCGTATTTCCAGCTCCATTGAAAGTGCTCTTCGTTGATTAGAGCGTTGTACTTTTTCGGGTCGTAAGTTTCAGCAATGTCATCAATAACCTGCTGTGGCACCTCACGCCCATCGACGGTTGGGCCTGCCTTCAAAATACAAATTGGCTCAGACTTGAACATCATTTCTCTCCTAAATTCGATGACTCCAATCTAACGAATGCCCTTATCTTTTTGTATTCATGGTGATTCTAGAACTCTGATATAGAAACCGCTCAGGCTGAGTAATTACGGAGCCTGTAGCACTATGCAAGCATGGATACCAATGTAGTTACTGAGAATGAGCCAATCTACACCCATGCGCAGACCCAAGCGCTGGGGTTGTACTTGCGCCAATATAAACCTGCCGAGATTGCAGAGCAGGTAGACGTTGCCACGCGCACTGTACAGCAGTGGATTTCACGCTTTGGCTGGAAAAAAATGCGGGACGATTCGCCCGTAGAACTGATGCTGCGTCAACGTATTGCTTACTTGATGTGGATTGACCACAAACTAGAGTGTCAAGAACGTGAGCTGAAGATGCTGCTAGACCAGCACTACAAGCGAGTGGAGGCTGATAAAAAGCGCAGCCGGCCTGCTGGAAGTGGGGAAGGGGAGAGCAAGCGAGGACGCAAAGCAAACAAGGTCAAAAACGATATCTCTCACATCACCAAAGAGATGTTGGATGAGTATCGTGAGAAGACGTTTTTTGAGTACCAGAAAGAGATCCACCGGCACAAGCAAGATGATGCGATCAATGAAATCCGCTTTTACCTTAAGTCTCGCCAGATTGGTCTCACGTTTTATTTTGCATTTGAAGCCTTTGAGGATGCCGTGCTTAACGGAGATAATCAGGTGTTTATCTCGGCCTCTAAGAAACAGGCTTACATCTTCAAGAACTACATTCGGAAGTTTGCCCTAGAGATTGGTGATGTCGACCTTAAGGGTAAAGACGACCTTGAACTGAGTAATGGCGCCAAACTAGGTTTCATGTCGACGAACGTGTCGACATCTCAAGGCTTCAACGGTCACATGTATTGGGATGAGGTTTTTTGGATCCCTCGCTTTGCTGAGCTGGACGACTACGCTGGCGGTATGTCTATCCAAGCGAAGTTCCGCACGACCTATATTTCCACCCCTTCGACTATGGCTCACGAGGCGTACCCGAAATGGGAAGGTAAGAAAGAGCACAATATCGACATCAGCCACAAGGCACTAAAAAATGGTGCGTTGGGGGAAGACTTTATCTTTCGTCAGATGATCACCGTCGATGATGCGATAGCCAAGGGTGCGAACTTCTTCAACATGGATAAGCTGAAGCGCAAATACCCAGTTAAAGAGGTATTCGATAACTTGCTACGTTGTAAGTTTTTGGATGACAGCGCTTCGTTCTTCTCTCTTAAAGCGCTACTGGGCTGTAAAACAGATACGTCACTTTGGAATGATGTGGACCATGAAAAAGCGCACCCTGTTGGTAGTGAAGAGGTATTGGTGGGCTATGACCCAAGAGGCGGCGGAACCGGGGACGGCTCAGACGATGCTGGCTTGGTGGTTTCTCTCAAGCCAAGGCGTAAAGGCGGCATGTTCAGGTTGATTGAACGTATGAGGCTAAAAGGCTCTAGCTATGAGCAGCAAGCAGAGTCCATTCGCGCCATTACGGAAAAATACAATGTTGTCCATTTAGCGATAGATACAAGCGGGGTTGGCTCTGCTGTTGCAGAACTGGTGCGTAAGTTCTACCCGGCATTGATTGAGCTGAACTACTCGCCCGAAATTAAACGGATGATGGCGTATAAGGCGCGAGAAATCATTAACAATGGTCGATTGCAGTTTGATGCCGAGTGGGACGACTTGGTGCATTCCTTCCTGATGATCCGACAGCAGACGACCAATATTAGCAACCAAGTAACGTTTGTTTCTAACCGAAGTAAGATTGGCTCACATGCTGACCTTGCTTGGGCTTCAATGCATGTGATGTGTTGGGAGCCGATTGATATTAATACCGACGATGACACCACCGTTGAGATTTTCTAAGCCAAACCGTGGAGAGGCAAAGTGATTGAAATTGAATTTTCGAACCCTGTGAGCGTGATGAACAGTGACATACTCAGTTACTTAGAAACCGCGCTGATTGATGGATTGTACGAGCCACCTATCCCGCTTGATACGTTAGCAAAGGCTCTACGAGTGAATCCCATGCATTCCAGTGCGATTGAGTTTAAGCGCAATACTTTGGTATATGCGATCACCTTAAGTGGTTTGCTCTCTCGCCAAGACTTAAAGCGCTGGTCACAAGATTACTTAACCTTTGGGAATGGCTATTTGCAGGTAATTCGTAATTTTGGGGGGCGAGGTCAGGTGGTCAAACTTAAACACCTTCCAGCGTTATATATGCGACGCCGTGAAGATTTAGGTTGGACGTACAAACCCAAAGAGTACGACGATGACGGACGAATCGACTTTAAACATGGTCAGGTGTTCCATCTTTGTGATTACGATGTTGCCCAAGAGATTTACGGTTTGCCGGCACATGTGAGTGGGCTAACCTCAATTTGGCTGAATGATGATGCCACGCTCTTCCGTCGTCAGTATTACCGTAATGGTAACCATGCAGGCTATTTGCTTTATATGAATGATCCGAATATGAGTGACAAGCAAGAGCAAGAAATCAAAGACAAACTCAAGGCGAAAGACGGCATGGCGTTCAAAAATATGTTTGTCAATGCTAAGGGGAAGGACACCAACCCGCCAGAACTGAAGCCGATTGGTCAGGTGGAAGCGAAAGACGCGTTTAAGGACGTAAAGAACCAAACCATGAATGACGTGCTAGCCCTCCACCGTGTTCCGATTGAGCTGATTAGCGTTCGCCGTGAGAGCATCACATCATTGGACTTAAACAAAGTGGATTGGTTATTTCACAAGAATGAGTTATTGCCCCTGATTGACTCCATGAAAGAGTTGAATGACTTTGTGGGGCAAAAAGTTATCAGTGAGAATGAGTATAAAAAACTCGAAGTTGCTTAGTATCGAGCTGAGATAGATTTGTTTCTAATTATATTGACCCATGCGCGATCTTACAGGGCTGATAAGTACCATCATACCTATGAATACAATGCCTATCTGACCTATCCAACGGTTTTTTACTTAATTATTGGCTTCGTTCAACAAATTTACGTTTGAACATCAGTTGTTCTTCAGTATTGTTCGGTTGCTTAAGGTGTTCGAGCAAACGCCGGGTTGTCCGTTTCTCTTAATATACATCTGACTATTGTGGTGGTTAATTAAAGTTTTTTTAAGTCAATGCTATAAAAGAATGCCAGCACAAGCTGGCATTTCGTTCTTTTGGCTAAAATATTAATGGAAAGAGCTTAGTCATTAAATGACGATAGCGCACTCTTCAAGATGACCTTATTGTAGTTTTTATCTAGATCGTCCTTATAAGGTGTGGACTTTCCATTTCGGAAGCTGTAGTACGTTTGAATGGAAGGCAGTGAGAAATCATACTGAACCTTAGACACTCCTTTGTACGGGTACAGGGAGAAGTGGAATAAAACGTCACCTTCATTTGTTCTAAAGAAACCAGACTTCTCTGAATCATTTTTCTTATTTGAGCTCAAATATGTAGAATTGTGGAGGCGCTGTATATTTGCAAAAGCGGTGACATCATCGTTAGATAATGTGGTGCTGCCATTATAACGTGTTGTCGCGGGAATTGAGATGGCTATTCCTTCCAGCTCTTTTAGTTTTGAGTTAACTTGTTTTCTAAATTTATCAAAATCAAATTGAAAGTTTTCGACCTTAGTGCCGTTGTTAAAATATAACCCTCGCTCAAAGTGCCCCTTATTGCCCTCTCGATTCTTGGTCTCTCTTGGAGCGATAGTGAATACGTGATAGTCACCTTTAGTGGTAAATCTCATATCAAGCCAAGGCGCTTCATAAGAAATAACTTTGCCTTCACCTAACTCTTTTGAGCTGATAAACGTGTTAAAAGCATTACTTCGGTCAAAGAAGTTAAGGCTATTTTTGTCAAAATCAGCGATGGTTGAATAAAACTCAACTTCGGATGCAGCCCCGGACTCATGAGATAGGGCATAATGGACTCGTTCCCTAAATTCTTTGAGGGGTACCTTTGCTGAAATCCTAACTTGGTAAAAATACTGATCTCCTGATTCATGCCACACTGCATAGTCTGCTGGCTTAGCTCGTTCTTCACCTAGGTTTCCAATGTCTTGAAGTGTATTTGTAATGTTATTTGCTACATCATCAATAGTAGATTGGCAACCAGATAATGAAAGGGTAGCTACTAACACTGTAACTAGCGGTCCATATTGTCTCATATTACAACCATTCCTTTATGCACATTGTATACTAATTGGTCATTAACTCATATTAAAGGCCCGTAGCGCAATATGATTAACAGTGCATTGATTCATAATGTTGATGAGTAGCTCAATTTATAGGCTTTAAAATACTTAATGCTTAAAAAAAGGAGCTGAATCTGACTCCAATTCACAATTTATATAGAAAGAAATGAGACGCCGTTTACTGCCAATAATAACCAAGAATTTTGGCCTCCTCTTGACTCAGGGGGTAAGCTCAATAAATAAATTGCGAGCTATATCAACAATACTGGACGCTTACCTACGCGACTTTCTGATACCCAAAATTGTCCGCATTTTCTAATTTAAGTGATTAATCTAAGAAGATTTGGTTCAAGTATCAAAGATGCCATACTGCTCGTAACTCAATGTATTTTCATTTCAGCTGCGCAGCAATCCACCGCTGTAATGTTCTTAGGCGTTGAGCATTTTCTGCACATGTCTGAATGTTTGCTACATCTTCGGCTAGGACTTCTGCATCTCGCTGGTATGGAGTGGTTGCGGTGGTACCATCAGTGACGGTGGCGGGTTGCTGAATACCGATTGCTCTATTATGCGCTCGCACGGACTCGGCGCGGATGTGCAGCCAGTCAGCATCATTAGCAATGCACTGCTTATTAGTATTTTCTTGGGCATACTCAATCACCTTTTTCTCTATAGTTCGATATTGAATTCGGATGTCAGGTTGTTGCTTGGCAAGGATAACAGCTAGGGTAAAGGCTTCATCTTGCTTTTGTTCATACTTATCAAACAGGGCATTCTGCTCTTGTTGGGCTTTGGCTAAAGTCGTCGTTACGCCATAGTCATAAGAGAGATAAGCGATAGCAGTAAAAGCAGCAACGACGCCAAGGTTTTTAACTAACGTGAGGTGGCTTGCTAACATGATCACCACCCATTCAAACAGACGTGTTGTTCTTTGTTTCTGCGTTTGGGAATGCCACCACAGTTGCTTTCGACAATGAGACAGTTCTTACCATTTACGTAAATCCATCTAGGGTATTGTTTACATGCTCCAATGTTGTCGCCCTGGTTGAACTTTTTAAGGAGAGTCGAGCTTTTGAAATTGCCTGCCCCAAGGTTATAAACAAAGCTCACCATCATGTCGTATTCGCCTTGTTTTGGCGTTTTAGTGATGTACTTTTTAACCACCTTCTCAGCCGCAGCAACGCTTTCAACAAACTTCTCTGCTGCTTGACGTTCAGTAATCTTGGTGTGTTCTGTTACACCTTTGGTATGCCCGAGCCCGACAGTCCAAACATTGGCGCTGCATTGGTAGGCTTTAAGCCGGCATCCTTCTTCATTAGCGATATGACGCAAGCCGTTTTCGCTCACGCTCAGTTCTGAGTCAATATTAAAGACAATGGCAAGTATGGAAGCGACAGCGCAAACCGTACCCTGAATCGCTCTTGTTTTAATCGTCATGCGGCGCCATCCTCTTGAGCGTTTAATTTAGCTAGCTTCGCTTTGTTGAGCTTGATGGATACGGCGTAATGTTTAATCGCCATAATGCCAGTGATGATACCTACTGCCGCGGCTATTAACTGCGCGATATCATTCACACCAAAACTCACCATGGTGGATAAGATAGAGGTGATGGCTTTCTTTATCCCGGTGGCATCTAACAGCGATACGACAAGCGGTTTTGCTCCAGTTTCGTTCATTTAATTTCTCTCGTAGCTTGTGAATAGTGCCCCCATGAGCCAGTCTAAATTGCTGAGTTTTAAAGGGTAGTGGTTGGATTTCTAGTGGTGGGATATAGAAGTGTGAGTAAAAAAAGCCCCAGAGTGGGGCTTTGATGTTGGTATTAAATGATGATTGGAGTTCCGCTATCTGTAACTGGACGTTGTGGACGTTCGCCATGCGGAAAGTCTGGTGTCGATGGGTAGTCACGCAGTACTTGTTTGTAAGCTTCAACCTCTGCGAAATATGGGAAGCTTTCGCCGTAGTTTTTCGCATCAACGTAATCGAGCTCTTGATTGCGCCATACTTTTTCTTGATCAATTTTTGTTTGCTCTCGCTGCTCTGGTGTTGTAGCCGTTTGAGTTAGAGCACATACGAGCTTACCGTTAAGAAACAGTTGTTGAGTGTAGCGTTCTCCGTTCTGAGGGCGAACATTCACTTCTTTGCCATCGATGATGAATTTAACTTGTTTATGCATTACTGGACCTCTACGTCACACCAACCTATATGAGCAGCACCGCTACCGCCTAACTCAATTGTTAAGGTTTTAAAGGGCACTCCAATCAGTGCAAAAATGGATGGATAGGAATTTGATGACTCCGAACTAGCATTGTTTTTATTCAGATACACAAATGCAGTATCACCGCCACTATCTGGCGGCAAAAGAATGTCAACTCCATCTATTGTGAGTCTTCTAATATGGACAGTGTTTGGGCTTCCGGTCGAATAGGCCATGTTAATGATACAGTGTAGGTCGCTTGGCGCACTAATATTCAAAACCGCACCGTTAGCGGTAGAAAAGAACATTGCACCGTATACCCATCCAGAATTCCCGCCTTCTGTACTGTCTGGCATGGTGATTGACGGTTGATTAACAACTTTATAATTCATTCCTGAAGCCGCAGGATTTTTTAAGTCTGTGCTCATACGTACCACTCCCCGTCAATAAACATGAATAAATACTCTACATGAGATGTCACCACGTTCACCGTTGTGTCTTTCTCTCCTGTTGATTGAATCGTAATTTGTTTACCGTCTGGTGCATCAAACGATAGTTTTTCTCCCCCTGGAGAAACAGGTATCTCCACGCGAACGCGACATACGCAATCGCTACCAGGTGTAGGCAGTTTTATAGGCTTGAGCACTTTAAAAATGTTGAGCTTGTTGAGCGCTAGTTCATCGTGTTGGGTTTTTATGACGTTTGGCTCGCTATTTCTACTCAACGCCGTGCTTAATTTCTTCGCTGTTACTATTCGCTCATCATCAACGCCTGCGGCCACTTCTGCATCTGTCGCTACTTCAGCAATACCAGGTGTCTCTTCAGTTGCGTAAGGAGTCGTTGCCACTTCGACAGTAATATTGTCGATGCGTGATGCTGAAAGGTTTAGGTCAAACACCTCAGTTACGATGGAGTTAGCACGCTTTAGAGTCATCACTTTGCCATCGTCACTGTCCACACCAAATAGAGTTTGGGCTTCATCGTCTAAGTGGTAACCGATCTCTTTGCCTTCAAACTCTTCCTTTCCAACGAAGTCGGCTTCAAAGTGAAGATGGCCTGTTTTAATGATGCGGCCACGAATCACAGGCTTGCGGATGATTTCCGCGCGTAGCTCGGTTTGGTCTTTGGTTGGGGTATAACCTTCTGTGCCGATACTGATGTGAGATATTTTAAACTCGACACCCAGATCACCGGCACGAACGGATGCAGCTCGACCTGCATCTGTAATTACTAGCGCCATTATTGAGTTACCTCGTGTGTATGTGTTGTCCGGATATGCCGCGCATTTGCAAGCCCTGTAAAGTGCTCGATGGTTGGGCATATTTCGTATTGATGAATATTTCGCGTGACTTGGTAGTTAGCGGCTTGCACGTAAAGCGTGGTCTCGTTGTTGTAGAGCCATTGAATCTCAGTATGCGGTAGTCGCTTATCTTCAAAGGCTTTCCATGCATCCCCGGCGCTTGAGCGTGACGATGACTTAAGCGAGACATAAATGAGATTCGGTGTTGCTACGTCGTCGTAAACCGTGCCGCTTTCTTTTCCTGTCACTTCAAACAGCAGGTCTTGATAGTCATTGATTTTCCAGCCAAAGAGATCATCTTTAAGCTCTGTAAGTAGGGATAGCTCTACTTCGTCATGCGTGGTTTTGAAGTCTTGTGCCATGCCCTCAATCAGATTGGTCAGCTCTTTGTTTTCGACCTCTTGCCAGTAATCGCCTTTGGGTAGTAGTGCACGGATAGAGTCAGCAAAGTCGCTCTCGCTGTAATCAATGATTAAGTCGGAGGTGTCCATGTTACGCCTCCTATTGTGTGAATTTGATTGTTCTCAATGGTCACTTCATCAAGTGGCGCTTTGAGAATAAAACCACTGGTAATCTCTGCTACCACCAGAGTGATGTCCGTTGGGGTAATTGGTTCCGGTTTTTGCGTCTCTTCATCGATCACTCCCATCTTGCCTTTGATTAAGTCTTCCAGTGCGGTGATAACATCTTCACGTACGCTTTCGTCTTCAATGCCCTGGATCTCAATATCAATCGGCATTTTCTGAGGTTGATGAGCAAATGGGTGACAACCTGCAAGTCGGTTTGTCTCAAATGCTTGCTGGACCAGGTTCATCACTTCATCACTGACGGCAGGGTTGTTATTTCTTGCACCTATATAAACCTCAACCATGCCGCGCTTTGGGGTGTTATCGAGTGCCCAAGCAAAATCGACATCAGCATGAGCAGAAATCGCCCATGACTCATAGTCTTCACGTTTACCGATCATTTGGTTTTTATTGAAGGCATTAACTACGCGGCCTCGCCAGTGTTCAAGCTCTTCAATGCCACTACCGCCACTAATGCCGAGGCTAACAATGTTGTTTGGGTCTACGCCGTTGAGTGCTTCTGTCAGCTTAAGCTTTGCCCCGTTGGGTAGATTGCTATCCGTACCTGCTTTAAGCGCGATGACCGCTACCGCTTCGTCGCTATTTTGCTCACGAACGGTTTTGTATTCGTTGCCGGCATCATCAACCAGTACTCGACCTTTGGGGATGGTCACGACCGCCCCTGTCTGGAAAAAGCTCACTGGCCCCGTAGCGAACTGAGGTTGTAAGCGAGGCTCTTTATGCCTTGTTGCATGTAGGTATAACCAAGCCTCCGAACAGCTTTCTGGGTGTAGCTCTCGAAACAACAGGTCTTGATAGCCATACTGCCCATAGCTAACACCTGCAATGGCACTGGCGATGGCATCAATAGCAGGGTTGTTTTGACCTGTTTTCGCTATGAGCGTTGCTTTGGCTCGGTCAATTAGGTATTTCAGGCTGCGTTGAGTGCTCATAGCTCAACCTCAAACTTGGTTCCATCGGTTAAGGTGATCATAACGTTTCGTCCCATGACATTAGGTGCTTCTTCCCATGTGGTGACATCAATGCGTTTGGCGTAGCCTTCATCAATCAGCCATTGCAGGGCATCTTGATAAAAACGCCTGGCTAAGCTGATGGTTTGAGCTGTGACTTTATCGCGCTTAAGTGTCCAATCACGTGAGCCGACAATGTTCAGTAGTTCGTTGCTCCAAGTACCGCCGCGCTCGTCGCTGTCCATTCTTGCTCTATCGTTCTGAGTAGACTCAGCATAGTTATGAACACTTTGTTGTACGGCGTGGGTCATCCCCTCTTTTGAACTAATGGGGGAAGTTAGGGCGTTAAGGTTAAAGCGGTTCATTGATTGGGCCCTTGTGTTACTTTGCCTGCACCATCATCTTGGTAGTTGTGTGTATGCTTCTCGACACTTACCCCACCAAACGTCCCTGATTTACCACCAACAGCGCCGGCTGCGCTGATATTTTTCGTCACAGATAAACTTCCGCCTATGCTTACATCACCTGAAAATGATGACTTTGGTGCTGTTATTGAAACTGATGGTGCTTTCACCGAGGTTTCTTGCGTTGATGTGACCTCAATCTTCGCCATTGAGTTAATTTTGATGCCGTTATTGGTGAAGTGGACGAGGTTGCCTTTATCGTCCAGCACTGCCACTTCACCAGGCTCTAGTTCAATTTGGTGGCGTTCGTCTTCCACATTCACGGTCACACCACGAGCCGTCACCCCGCCAATAAACAGGTTGTAGGTTTTGGCGCCCACTAAAGGGCGGCTCATAAACCCGTAGTTGTGGACGCGCTTTATCTTGTCGTTCGTACGACCTGTGGCAGTTTTGATTTGCAGCATTCCGGTGGTTGCGCCTGTCACGGTTCCTGTTCCGGTAATATTCTTAATACGCGCCATTAACCGTTGTTGCTGTTGCTTTTGCGCGATGGAGCGATGCATTACTTCTGCTCCTTAAATGGTCTGAATAGTTCAATCGATGTACTTGCTGAGCTTTCGGATACCCGTAGGCTTAAAGCTTTAATTACGAGCATTTCGTTAAAACCTTGTTGCTCATCCATCACTCGTATCACTCGGTTTAATCCATCAATAGCAAGCTCTTGGAACACGTCAGCAATCGTGCTAGTTGCGGTGAGGCTTTCGGCTATGGCGAGGTCACGTTCATACCTGGCGCGAGAAAAACAGGCCTTTGCGTTTTGTAATTGGTCACAGATGATCACCATGACTCTTTGCTTATTCACGTTAGGGTTGGTGATGACCGCGTATGAATCATCCCACGCACCTTGAACCTCTGTGTGGTAGAACTGCTTGTTAAAGGTACGCTTAATACCAAGGCTTTCGATGTTTTTACCCACCTGTAGGCCAATACCTTGTATGGCTGCGTGAGCTGTGTGCTCAATAGTTAGAACACCATTGCGCTCAATCAGCATGTAACCCTGCTCACGGATGATTTGAGCAATGTTATCAACGGGTGATTCAGCCGTAATTTGAAACTCATCAACCAGGGGCATGGCGCCTATCCAGCTTTGTACCGACAGCCCGAACGGTTTCGCGATGTTTGCCAGCAGCTTGGCTACGTTCTGGTTATAGAGCGCATCCATAGTGATACGTGAATCAATCATGTTGGCACTTCTGGAGCGGCCAGTGATTGTTAGTTTGTGAGCGCTGCTTTCGGTGCTTGAATCAGTATCATCAATTTGCCCGATCAGAATTGGCTTATCATCTAAACGAAATTCAACAGGCAAAGGTGAGGTAATGCTCATCGGCGGAATGTCTGCACTGAAGGTGTGCGCAAGCTGCTCTACAGAATAGTTCAATGATGCCGAGTAAAACGGTACAAGGTTACCGCTGATAAGTAATGTGACTTTCTTCATTTCACATTCCTCACGGCAATATCACCACGCATAAAGAGTGGATGTTGCAATGCGTTCAAAGCCGTCACCATCGCTTCGCTACTTTGCTCATCATGAGCGAGGGCTAGTGCCGGTGTGTATTTTGGTTTCACCACGGTTCGGTGCGGCGTAATACCTGCAATGACTTTATCGCGCTGAGTTTGTACGTTGCCTTTGAGAGAAGTCAGACTTTCATACAGCTCCAGAGCTTCTACGGTAGAGTTGGCTGTTACTTCTCCTATGTTGGTATCAAGCGCAGATAGCAGGGCGTTGAGATCGTTTAAAATGACATTGCTATTCATTTCTCCCCCTATGCGGTTACATCGTAAGTGTCAACCGCTTCAAGCTCAGTGAGGCTTTCGCTCATCTTGACCGCGGCGGTCACCAATTGAGTGTTGTAGTGAGTGCTGGGCGGTTCTTCTCCCATCAACCCCAACATGAACGCCTGAGCCGAACGTGCATGATTTGCGGCTTCGCTGATTGAGTCAGGCTCTAGCTGCACACCTTCTGCAACGGCATCCACAGCGATGCTCATTAGGCTGGCAAAGTCTTTAGGGTCATTGCTGATACTGCTAATCGCTGAGTAGGCTGTGTTTAGTGCGTTGTTGATGTCCTGCTTCTTCTCAGCATCCAAATCAAGGCGATTAGTGATGTCTACCAGGGCATCATGCATCTTGGTGAAGTCATCTTGAGTTTGAGCAATTTCAGCTACGCTCATTTCTTCCACATCTTTGACGAACACCTTAGTAGAGATTTTTTCGACGGCGCTGGCCTGCTCTCTGGTTCTCACAATGCTTGGCGCAGAGATAGTTGGAGATATGCCGGCACGCACGAACGAAAGGCTAAGCGTGACCAAGCCGCGTTTGGTGCTGATGTTTTGGGAATAAGATTGGTAGACGAGCTTTAACTCACCAAGCCAAGGGTGTTCGAGTTCGCCTTCTGGAGAGGCTTCACAGTTCGCGATAAAGGCATTGGCATCTGCAAGGGAACTCGTGCCAACAAAGACAATTTCAAAGTTGAAGGTACGGGCCTTGCTGCCCATCACCTTGATGTGTGGCAGGTCTTCATAAGGGATTTCAACAACGTGCAGACGCTGACCGCCATCAATGGCCGTCGATAGGATGTTGAGCTTATGCCCGTTCCATCGTCCGTGCTCGTATTGTCGTTTCCACATCAGAAAACCCATCAAATCCAAGGAAAAAATCAGAATTTTGCAGAATGAGGAAAATTCGGTAGTGGGGTAGGCGCTTGGGGCTTGCGTCGGCTCACCCCTCCCTCCACACCAAAATTCAACACTGCAATTTTGCGCAATCAGAGGCGCAATTCATTTCGGTAGGTTTATTTGAGCACAGCCCTTATGGGAACAACATCAAGGGCTGTTTTAAATTGCAGATTTAGAGATCGTTCAAGATCGTTTTTTTGCGTTTTTCAAGAAAAGAGATCTTTGGTTAACTTTACTTACTTGCTTGTAAAGGGGGAGGGCAAACGGAAGCTAATAAGCGACTAACTTCCCATGCCATACCAAGTTCTGGACAATCACAGTGCATTACAATTTTGTTTGTATCATTATTAATCCAGAGCGGTCCGTTGCACCTGTATTTCTTTAAAAGTGGAGTAAGGTTATACCAGTCTTCTAAGGCGATTTCACCTTCTCCCATTAGTATGCCCTGCGCAATTGAATGGTTACCACCAGTGACCTTTATTAACATAAGTGGCCAGTAATAATTTGCAGAGTGATTGGAGGATGAAGTGAATCTTCCGTTTATTCTATTCTCGCCTATAACACCGAGGTTGTTAATTATTCTATTTGGATGCCATGGGAAAGTGAGGACTGGTTCAATTAATGAAATATAGCTGTTGGCTTGTCCTTGATAACAACCTTGTAGTTCACTAAAACTACAAAAATTAAATGCTATGTCACCACAGGCATCATGATCTGCAAGTAAGTAGGGCTCTAGCATCAATCGTGATTGTAGCCTCCGCCATATTGTACGAAGTAGATCTTTTAGACCTTCAATATTATTGTTCGCTAATAACTCATGCGCTCTTCTGAGTAGCATTTCCATTTCTAAAGAGTTTTCTTTGCAACGAGATTTTTTCTTAAACATATCTATCATTATATAACTTTGTAAGTAATGCATTATGTATACACTAACTATCAATACAGATTATTAATTTTTACACTTGAGAGAGGTTTATTCGTTAGTTTTTTCGAGTAGCTTCTTGGGGCTAAATTTGATCGGTCCCCACACAAGTTCGCCAAGCTTGATAACGCCACCAAATAGCTCTACCTCTTCATCACCTTGTTTACTTTCAATAAGTAGCAATTGATTTTTTTGGACATCAATAATGTTTTGTTGTGACTGAATTTCTCGTTGCAGCCCTTGAATAGTTGCTTCTTTTAGTTGAATTACTGAACTTTTCACTTCAAGTTGACCTTTGAAATGATTTATCTGCGTTTGCAACTGCGTCACCATGAACTGTTGTTGTGGGTCTAAAGGGTGAGCTGCGGGTAAAAATTCTGCATAAGGGAGAGCGATGTATTGCGAGAAAAGCTCTTCAATCTTTTCGAGAACTTGTTCACTGTGTTTTGATGAAATTTTTACTTGAGTTTGTTCGCCATCATTGTTCACTGAAACTAGAGCATCAATCCCAATGTTCTCGAGGAACTCACCAAACCAGATTAGATATTGGCTACATATTGATTGGTATTCTCGGGGGAATTGGAAAGTCTCAAGTATATACTCGTCCAACATTGCTTTGTTCAGTTTGTTTAAAGTGTCGTTGTTTGCTTCTAGGAGTAGGTTGGATGCGAAAGTTGCTTTTTCATTTAAGTTATCAGTAGGAGCGAGCTTTAATGTACAGCTAATATAAGCATACCCTTCATCGATATCAGTGCTTATATTCGAAGATATTGTTTGTATGTGATCGGAATATTCTCCTATTGTGAATAGTTGTTTCCAGTTGATGAGCTTTTTAGTCATAATGACTGATAGGATACAACCCTCACCTCTATTTTTGATGGTCAAATAATCAATTTCACTTCCATTTTTCGGAAAGTAATCACCATCTACAGCGAATGGGGTAGGTAAGTCTGCTACTTTGCAGGTTAGAAGCAATAAAAGAACTTCTTCGTTAACTTGTTCTATTTGATTCTTATCCTGATTTGCATGATAGATTTTTTCAGAATGAATTAAATTCCCATTCAGTATGGTGTTAAACATACCATTTTGTTCAATGACTTCTACGCCCATCTTTGCCTCATTGCTAAACTCATCAAGCCCCTCTGTTTAAATAGAGCTTGTCTCTTACCTCAAACTAACACAGAAATACATATGAAAGAGCGTGATACGGCCAACTTTCAAACTTTGATTCTGTTCAAGCTAGTTCATTCATTGGATAGTCTTACTCAAGTAAGTTGCTAATTTCAGGTTAGGGGGATGCTTCATTGATTTTCAATTTCTTGAACTTCGGAACGTCGACATTGTTCAGTGCTGTTAATTTCCAATTTATCTAGTAGGTTGTTGCTCAAGCTGATTGAAAATATCCATTTGATTTAAGTCACCCTTACAAAGCTCCGGCTGTAGTTCAGGGTCCGGCTTCTTGCCTGTTTGCTCAATGATTTTGTGTACAGAGGTTAGAGTGGTGAAAGCAACTCCGCAGTTTAGGTTTAGACACTGGCAGTAAGCCTCACGAGTCTCTCTGGTAATCGCTCGTGAGGTTGCAATTCTGGCTTTACTTTCGCACTTAGGGCAGGTGATCAGCATGTTGTTTCTCCTTAATCCTAATATTTTCGTTCAATATCTACCCCTAAGTAGTGAACGACAGAACTAGCTCTATTCACAGGAACTCTTATACCTACCTCTCTCTCGGTAAGGTAAACAGTCTGTTTTGATTGCTTTAATGTAGTCAACGGGAGAGTTTTCCCGGTTAATGAACTCCTCCCATTCTGGATCGGAGCGGTTTAACTCTTGTTCCAAGAAGAAGTTATCGATGATTTTTTTGCTTTTGGGTGGAATTCTATAGTTATTGCCACTGGACCAAGGTCGGTCGCTCCCGCTCCCTTCAGAAGCCTCCGACAAGTCGGAGTCTTTTTTAACTAACTTCCATTCAGTCTCACGGGTAAACACCACAAGCCCTGAGCCCTCAAGCCCATCGGTTGCAGTGACAATTTCACCGTATTTGTTTTCCCGTTCTTTTTTGAGTAGCTTTATTGGACGCATAGATGCACTTAGGCGGTGACCGCCCATGTAATCCATATAAACTGAAAAGAAGCCGTTATCAGCAGCTCTGCGAGCTTTCTCAAACAAGCAAAACTCTTGCTCTTCATCAATACGGCGAAGCTCTCGCCAAATTGTCACGGGCGGTGTGCGTTGAAACTGGAACTGACGAAAACAGAACGTGCGCGACCAGGCTGTTACGTTCTTTACTGTATCCTGTAACTTTGCTCGTCTATTGTCTGTATCGGTCAAACCCTCAAGGGCGTGACCATCTACGTTTTTCGAGATGTATTTAGCTAGATACGCAACAGCACCGCCAGACTCTTCACTAATAAATTTTGCATCAAAGCGAGCTTTCATTGCTTTGGTCTTTGGGGTTCCATTATCAAAGAATAAGTCTTTCTTTTCGCGGAATTGATAATTTTGAAGGCCACCGATGAATGCTTTTGCTTGGCCTAGTGGCATAAAAAACACGCCGTGCCAGTGTGGTGTTCCATCTTGGTGGGGTTCAACAACTCTCATTCCGTAATAGGTTAGATTGCGATAATCCGCCCAAGCGCGGAATAACTCCCAGCCTTTGCTTAACCAAGCATGAGCATCCTTAGGAGTACTGCCGTCAAAGTTAGGGTTTTCAATCCAGTATTTTCCGTGCTGCTTTAAGCGGTGGAAGCGACTAGGGGAGGTCATCGTAATGAATACCGCGATGTGATTATTACTTTCTGCATATTCTTGGCATCCTGCAATACGAGTCATTAACTCATGACGGCGGTTAGCAGGGTTACTTTGCGATGAATCAACCACAGTTTGTAGATCTATGGTATCGCCGTTCTCTGACTCAATAGCCATAAGCTCAATCCATTCGCGCTGTCTGTCTTGGCGAATAGTGAGCCATTCACAGGCAGAGATAGAAGCGTAAGGTGAGCTATGTGGTGATACCATGCCGGCAGCGCGACGAGCATTCTCAAATACAGCCACACTGATTCTGCCAATTGCTCTGCGCCAAAAGCTATCATCCATTAAGCGGACAAGTACTGAGAATGCCTGTTCATCGTCTTCGACGTGAGTGAACTGAGGTAGCCACAGAGATGCACCCACAAACTCATTCACAAAAGAAAGAGCTTGCAAAGGCGTAAAGCCTTTTTCAAAAGCAAGACGAATACGATTACCGCAACGGCCAGCCATCTCAACGGCTAACTTAGCTCGCTTAATTTCATTATCTACTTTCCACCAAGGTTCAGGCATTACTGAGAACGCCGCTGCGGCAGCACCACTTCGTTTCTCAATAAAGTCGATTGCTTTTTTGAAACCATATTTACGCAAACGGCTAGCCGCTGCCTTATCAATATAATTACGAATATCAAAAGGCAGCTTGAGCTTATTTGCCGTGGTAGAAGCAAATTCAAACACTCGCTCTCTTGGTGTTTGCTTGCCATCATGCACCCACTCACCATTGATGAACTCAAGTTGGGACGTGCCTTTTTTGTTTTCCAGGTACGTCATCAGCTCCCTGTGAATATTGCTAGGGAGCCTATTAATAGGGTTGTTTAAGTTGGTATTGCGTTGTTTCATTATGTATAACTAACTTATTAAAATATTTAGCATTTAGAGGCTAATATGAAAACGACACTCATAAATAAAACGCTAAACATGAGTTATCTCGATGGTATTCTCGACTCATTTGTTTCAAAGAGCTCACAGACTGAAACTCATGACATGGTATTCGCAATTCTGCCGCCATTTGATAAGGGGGATAATCGGGAAAACCTAAAGCCTTATCGCTTGATATATGTCGGTTCTGATGGTGAGTTCGTGGCCTTAGCACAGTTCCTAGAACACATAGGAATGCAGTGTATTAATAGAAACTCAGGTGCAATCAGCGGGTTTGATTTTGTTTTTGTTATTCCCGATGAGAGCTTGTACGAGTTGTATCCAGAGTAATTATCAGATTACTCAGCACAACTAGAGTCAGTTAAAGCGTTGATAACGGCTTTGCACTCGCCCCCAAAACTCTTCCTCCTCTAAACGGCGCTTTGCTTCGATTTGCTTTTTTAGGTCCTCAAGTGATGCGCCTTTTTCTAGTTTTCGGACGTAGTAGATTTCAACCCATTCGTTATTCAACATACTTCCACCATTAGTGTTGTTTCATTTTGCCCTTGGCGTTGTACTGCTCGATCTGGAAGGTTATTGGCTTTAACAGCTAGTCTTGTTCGCCACCTTGTATCGGTGTCAGTTTTTGGCTTAGTTTTGTTTTTCGGCTTACTCTTGATTTCCCAAGGGTCTAAGCATTTATCTTCAGTGCAAATGTAGTTAAGAGGTGTATTTTTATTGCTCTGTCTCTGGCGCTTATTCAGCCCTAACTCTTTTCTCAACACTTCCATACGACTCAATGAGCGCTCTGTTTTTACTGGGTCAAAATCAGATAGCCCTTCCATATCAGGACAAGGCATATGAGTAGGGCTGGTTGCTCTTACCCCTTTGTCATAAATAGAAATAGCAGGGCAGTATTCGACATCTTCAACAGACATATTCACCTCTCTTTGCCGCATTATTGGCCTAGCAAATGCGGCTTTCTACAAATTGATTTCGTTTAGAACGATCACATCCGAAGCCTTTAAAGCTCATCTACAGAAATACCCAACTCTCTCGCGAGCTGAATATCTTCGATTCTGTGGCGAGTTTTCTCTGGCATCTTATTCACCAGTTTTACTGGGCAAGTAGCTGGTGCTGGAGCTGCAATATTCGGAGAGGTTGCTCTAGTCTTTCGTTTTTGTTTAGGCCCGCTACTAAGCTGAGTTTTGCGCTTGTATTGTTTGCGCTTTTTCGCACAAATGGTCTCTCGATTTTTCTGGTAGTACTGGCGCTGGTACTGCTGCTTTTCTGTGAGGTTCATACTTCGGTTAACTCCTGTGCATCGACAATCATGTAGCCGCCAGCACCTTCACCCTGGCTAAGAATGCCGCGGAGTAGGTGATTACAATCTAACTGAGCGCAAGCCTGCTTTACGGCATCTTCTAATGAATCAAAGTCACCAAGCTTAGTTACTTCAGGTTCAAATGTTTTGGCGTGGCGCTTCATAGCGCCATCACCAAATAATCGAATGGCGAAGTATTCCATCACGCCCCCTTTACTTCTTGTTGCATTGCAATAAGCGCTAATCCGGCTTGTGCATGAATATCATTCCACATGCGTATTAGGTTGCTTTGAAAGTTCTCTTGTCCCTCTACAGGGTTAGAGCGGAATTTATTGATGTTAAGAATCGCCACGTTTTGCCAATGAAGTGCCTCATCAATAGTGGAAATTTGGATATTGATTGATTGTGTTTCCATAGCTACACCCCTGTAGAAAGTTAAGAAAGACTCGGTATAGGTGCTCCATTGGCAATAAAGTCCACTCCCATTGAGAAGAATGGTTGAGCGCTGCCAGAGCGGTTTTCTAGGTCATTGATTAGAAGCACTAAGTTGCTAATGCCCTTTTGTGCTCGGTTGATGATTTTGTTTCTGATAGAGCGAGGTAGGTACAGATCACCTGCATGCTCAAGCGCCATACGAGAGAAGTCACCGGCACATTCCGAGTTCTCTAATACGCGTCTTAAAAACGTTTCTTGGGTTGCTTCACTTGCATCTCGGGGTAGTTGTGCTGCTACTATATCCAGCTCACGAAGAAGTGCGTAAACAATGGAGTAGTCATCCGTTGCTTTACTGATGGCAATCAGCATTGGTGGAGTAAGCAGTCTTGCTTGTTCAGGGTTCAGCATATTGCGCATTACGTTGCGCTTGAAGCCGAGAGCATCCGCAAGATCACTCATATTGTGTTTGCCTGAAAAGGCAACACAGGCTTCATCAAAGTTGTATTGTGCAGAGCTTAAACACTCGCACATTGCTTGATTCGCTTCCATATCCGATACTCACCTTGTAGCAAGTGAAGCGAAAACCAAATGCGGGATGACAGCAGGGGTGTGAAAAGCTATCCTAAAAAGGAACGCAAGTTCACCCACGAAAGTCATGTTCATTGAATCGTTCTTTTGTGTTCTGAGTCTCGCCAAAGTCTAAGAAGGCACATCGGAACGAAGCACTGGTTTTCATACTCGGCATTGAGGCTTTGCTTCAATGCCGTTTTTATTAGTGGTGTCCAAACTTTCCGTAAATGGATTCCCATTCCTTCTTTGCTTCTGCTTTTTTTCGGTCGATATATTCGGCAAGGTCATCAACAGAAACAAAAATAGGTGCTTTAGTACCTTTGTTTGTTTCTGTTTCTTCATGGAGGCGAAAGGTAGGTACTGGAAATTCATTCGCGCTGACTTTTCCTTTAGCAGTCGCGTACTTCATTCCAAAATATTCTTCTGAGATCTCAGACAGTTTGACCACTGGTGCACCAAATACGGCGTGCAACGCATATTGAGTATTCATAAGGTTAGCCTCATTTCCACTAAACCACTGACGTGGTATAGTCTTAGTTAATCGCGCTTAACCTCCGTTCGTCTGTAAACATATCGGAGTTAATGTGCGTTTATAATTGTTTGTTTGTGTGAATATCCTGCGCTTGCACATAGTGTTTGTCAACTGTTTAAAAGTGTTTGTATGAGAGAGTGGTATTTAAGTTCTGAACTAGTTGGGCTGGAAGGTATGGCTAATTCAGCCACGGGCGTGAGCCAAAAAGCCAAAAGAAACAATTGGTTAAATAGAAAAAGCTCTACTGGCAGTAGAGCTTTGGAGTACCATATTTCTAATTTTCATCCTGATGTAAAAAGACAACTAATTGAGAAGTACGTCACAGATAAAGACGAAGCCCAACAGCTAATGGATTTGCCCCCACCATCGGAAAAAACAGCTGTGCCTTTAGTTGCGGATATACTGGAGCACACGACGCTCACAGAAGAAGCTTTGGAACTTGAACTGAGAAAGTTTGTAGAAAGTAATCCAGGCGGTACGCCTATAAGTGACTTTATTGAGCAAATGAAGCTTCTTCGCCGGAAATATGACAAAGATAACGTTACAGAACTGTCTAACGTGAAATCAGTAAAGCTAGCTTCTGAGATGGGGGATATGTGTGCTGTACCTGTCTATAACGTTTATGCCTCTTGTGGTTTTGGTGCTCAAAATGACGCTGAGTATCAACTAAGAACAGAATTCCTGCCTTGTATGTGGCTAAAGCGCTTTGGCTTAACAGAAGAAACAGCGCGCATCATTATCTGCCACGGAGACTCAATGGAAGACACCTTGAGTGACGGTGATGAAGTATTAGTGGATACTCGCGATCTGGATCACCCAGTGAAGCACGGTGTGTACGTTGTTCGCATCGGCAAGCACGTTTATATTAAACGTCTGAAGTACGACATCATGGCAGAAGGCTATGAGGTAATTTCAGACAACAAAGAAGAATATGATTCATTCATCGTGAACGAGGAGAAGCTCAATGAGTTTGCGGTGATAGGAAAAGTAGTCACCACGGTCATGAAGGCGGTGGTATAAAAGTTAAAGGCGCCCTACAGGGTGCCTTTTTTATTGATACTTTTGTAAAAATATAATGACTAAAACAATAGAAGAATATAAAACTGATTTATCTGATGTGATTGATCAAATTAAGCTTTCTCATAGCTCAAGGTTTGTTTTCAACTCAGACGAAGAGGGGTGGAGCTTATCAGGAGTACAGAAGTTTAACTTTTTTGTTGGTGCAAATAACTCAGGTAAAAGTAGAGTACTAAGGCATGTTTTAGATAAAAGTAAAACTTGGTCAATTGGTAGTGACTTGATGTCGGTCGAGCAGATAATGGAAGCAATTGACTTAGATGAGATTGAGCACCTTAGGTTTCGGTATACTAATAATATAAATGCATTACGGTCAGCGATTGTTCAGGCTAAAGAATTCACCCCAGAAGTACCAATAGAAAACTTAGCTCAAACAATCGCAAGGAAAGCTGAAAGGGAGTGTGGAGGTCGTGGTGACGAATTAAAAACTAACGCTAGTGAGTTGGTATCTGCCCACTTAGATTCTAAAAAGTTTGAGCTATTAAATGATATTTTAGTGTATAAGTATAAAGAATCTATTTATATCCCTACGCTTCGAACCCTTCGTCATATAAGTGATAAGGACCATTACAAAGTTAGGACTGTTCAAGATTACTTTCCGGGTTGTGATATAACTAATGCGGCTTCGACTAAATTCATCTTTACTGGTCATGATATTAGTGAAGATTTAAAACAACATTTGCTAGGTACTCATAAACAAAGAGAAAAGGTTCGGCAATTCGAACAGTTCCTCAGTGAACAGTTTTTTTATGGGGCAGATATCGCAATTACACCCAGAATTAAAGACAATGTAGTCTGGTTCAAAGAAGGAGATAAAGAAGAATACCCTATTTATAATCTAGGCGACGGCATTCAAGCCATCATAATTCTCACCTATAAAGTGTTTATGGCTGAGGAACCAACCATCTTTTTTATTGAAGAACCAGAAAAGTATCTACATGCGGGTATGCAAAGAACGTTGATTGAGGCGTTGGCGTCCATTCCTCACCACATGTTTTTTATGACTACTCACTCTAACCACTTTCTCGACTTGGCACTTGAGAGAGATGATGTAGCAACACATCAAGTCTCTCAGCGTGAAGGCAAGACAGTTACATGTAGCGCTACTGAACTCAATGATTTACTTGATGAGTTAGGTGTACGTGCCTCTTCAGTTCTTTTAGCAAACTGTTCTATTTGGGTTGAAGGTGTGACAGATAAGCTATATCTGCGTGCTTATATGACTAAATTCCTTAAAGATTTGGAAGAAAAAAACTCTGAACCAGAGCGGGTGAAGCGCTTGAAGAGTTACCTTGAGAATCTTCATTATGTGTTCGTCGAGTATCAGGGGGCGAATATCACTCACTGGGCGTTTAACCATGATGAAGCAGACATGGAAAAGACCAGTGCGTATCTTCTCAACAATAAAATTTTCTTGCTAGCTGATGGTGATATTGATTGGAAAGGGGAGCGAACAGAGAACCTATCGAAGCACCTTGGAGACCAGTTCTATCAATTGAAACTAAAAGAAATTGAAAACTATATACCTGTGGAAGTGATGCAAGAGACAGCAAAACTTCGCTGGAATGCGATGAGGCTGACAAACAACTGTACTTTTGACGTTTCTACGCTAACTCAAAAAGCGTATGAGCATAAGAAAACAGGGATCGGCAGGGCATTAGAACGTTGTATAACCTCTAAACCGACTAATCTTGAGAAAAGCTTTTTTGAGGAAGTCAACAAAAGTCGGACTGGTACTATTCGCGATAAAGTTACCTTTTGTAAAGAGGCTGTTCGTTACATGAATAACCACCCGAATGATTGGAAGTTGACTAAAGAATTAACGAGCTTATGTGACAAGTTATGGAAGCATATAGAGAGCAGTAATCAGCCGAGTTCAAAGTAAGCAAAGGTGTATTAGTTCAGACCAGATCTGAATTAGTACAGATAAGGTGACCATGTGGCCACCTTATCTTTATTTACCGTCTAGCTTCTTAGATAGTGCTTTACCATGCTTTGCATTTTTTAGCTTCATTACGAAATTGACACTTGTTGCTATTACCATGTAGATACAAAATAATTGTACGTAGGTTAGTACAAGTAGGAACCAAAGCCCAATAAAGCTAAACACACTTGGGTACGTTGAAAATATGCTGGTTTTAACAATGAAAACTTGTATGGACGTGCCAAGTACAAGCAATCCCATTGTCGCAGCAGATAATACAACCACACCAACTAGTAACTTAACCGTCAACTCATCTTCATCAGAAAATACCGCCACAACTTTACTAGGTTGGACGATCCGCAGAATCACATTTGGGTAAACATACGCAATCCATAAACCCATGATAGTAAAAATCATGGCTGACGTGTTTTGTAGAATAGATATTAAACTTTGTATTTCAGAAAACTTAATATCACTTCTAAAACAATAACTAACCGATGTGACAAGTAAAGCGACTATAAGATGCCAAATAACAAATTTTTGAATTGGCGACTTCATTTTATTGTCCGTTAACTACTTCTTCTTGAGCGTCTTCTTGCTCAAATGCAGCCAATAGATTATCACGTTTTAACTCTAATGCATTTAACAACCTTCGGGTTGTATAGTGACCTGTCTCATCAACACCGCCACCAACCATATCATTAACCGCTAGCACATTTTTGACTACGAACTGGTTCAACCAACAGACGCCACCTACACCATCTTTGCGGAATCCCAAGTTACGCCAATCATCCAAACCACCATCGTATTCATCATTGTAACTATCAAAGACTTTTCTCAGTTCTTCTTCAGTCGGCTTTGCATCAATGTTGACTTCAATTTTGCGGGTTTGCTTCGTTACTTCACCGGAAACAAAAGGTAAACCTCTGAAGAAGCGAGTCCAATCATTTTCTTGGACATCACGTGCTGCAATAACCTCACGTTTAACGAAATGTGTAATCTCTTTAGCAATCTTTCCTAAGTCAGCTTGTGTTGTCAGCTTGGTGTATTGTTTAGTCTCGCAACGGAACCACAATTTTTCGTTGTTATTGTCGTCATCTGACTTAAAGTAAACAGATGTGTAGTTTCCTTGCTTACCCTCCTTAACCTCACGCACCTTACGTTTAATGTTGCTGTGCAGCCACATAAAATCACGGAAGAAGTTATTTAGCATTAAAGTATCCGCAACTGAATTCGGAAAGCGGATAGATGCAAACACATTGTGACTCGGCACAAACCAATAGTAGGCAGCTTCACCCCAGATAACCTTTGCATCGTCTTCTGCTGCATCATCAGCGTTATACAAGTGGTTGTCGTCAAGTTTCGAGTCAGCACGAATGCCGTACACACCGTTACCCTTACCAATCGCTCGCCATAAAATTATCATGTAGTCCCCTGTCAACGGGTCACATTCTATAGCTTTGAGATACACTTTCTTTCTATAAGCATAACCAGGGGTATCGTCATCCCATAACAGGGTATCTTCTAATGAGATGCGGTCTTGGAACCATTCATGCACAGATTCGAGTAGGTCACCCATGCTTAAGTCTTCGCAATAGTCATCTTCTCTGTAACGATAAAATCCAAGTTTTTTGTATTTGAAAAAGGAAACAACTCCAGTACTCATTCAATAGGCTCCAGATGAAACTATTTGCTTATTGAAGCATGAAAATCTCTTATTTCAAAATAACTTAGTACGCAGAATATCGATATGACTATCACTTTATGATTTTAGAGAGGACGCCATAAGTTTTAGCACTTGCCCAATAGTTATATGAAGAGCCGCATTATGCGGCTTTTTTAGATCTTGCGTTCATGTAACTTGTGCGGAAACAGCTGAGTGTAAACTTGCCATAGAGTGTTGAGATTGCGGTGTCCCGTTACCTGAGCGACTTCTTCAATGCTGAACCCTTTCTCAAATAAGCGACTTGCACCTTCACGGCGTAGGTCATGATATCTGAGATTATCAATTCCGATCTTTTGGCAAACCTCGCCAAATCCTCGGCCAACTGAGCGTTCGTTATAGGGGAAGATACATGCGTTTTTGCGTTCTTGGCGCATGACAATGTCAAAGGCCCCGCCCAATAGTGGCACAACCATGTGGTTACCTGTTTTCTTACGAGGGTCTTTTCTGTCTCGGACGATAATCGTTTTCTGCTCTTCGTTTAGGTCTTCCCATCGAATTCGGCAAACTTCACCAATTCTCATACAGCTAAGAATGCTAAAGTCCAGCAAATCAGAGTAGGGGATTTTGTTCTCTCTACGCTGTTCGCGTTCTTCTAGTGCTTGTTTTAGCAGTTCTAGTTCGCCGGCTGTTGGACGTCTAGTTCGTTTCTCAGATTTACCAATTAGCTTCATTTCAGTGAGAATTGGCGTGGTTTCAATTATGGTGGCAAGGTTGGCAGCTACATTGAAGACAGGTTTGGCTTTTTTGAAGATAGAGCGCAGGTAGTAAACATCACTGTAAACAGTTGAAGGTTTAGTTCCGGTGGCGCAGCGGTTTCTACAGTGGTCTATTAAGTCTTTGGACGTAAGTTCATCAGTATGGATTTTAGCAATGTCACAGTCGCGCAGAAACTTGATGATTGTCTGCTTAGAACGCCCTGTATTGTCCCACAGCTCTCGATTCTCTATAAACATATCAATCAAGTGCCCAATGGGGATTGAGCGTTCCTGAGCGCCTCCTTCTTCTAATTTTCGGACTTCATTCTTTGCCCAAGCAGTGGCGAGCGTCTTCTTCTTATGTGTTTTAGAAAAACGCTTTGCGATTTTGCCGCGGTGTTTGACTGTAACCGTTGCTTTATAGCGAGACTCACCACTTGCTAAGGTTCGTTTTTCAATACTAAACGATGCCATTGTTTGTGATCTCCAAGGTGTACCAGAAAGGTATTTTAAGGGGTACAAAAGGTGTACCGTGTATCGGAGATTATAGCACTTAATATTAAATCATCTACATTGAGATTCTTTGTTAAGTGATTGAATTTGTTGTGGTAGTGAGGGCTATCTAGATGGGGTAAGGGTTGGTGGGATTAGGTGAGAATTCAGTGTAACTTATAAATAGTGGGTTTCAGAGCCATGTTCTTAGTCAGTCTCAATGTGTGAGGAGATTGTTATCCCTATCAAAGTCTAAGTCGTACAAAATAACATTAGATATGATGCTAAATACCTTAGGGTTGTTGAGGTATAGCAAGGTCGTGGCACTAGGATACATCAACTCTAAAGCTGAGTTTGCATTTTATTGAGTAAAGTTAGTGTTTTACCTATATGCAGATAGTAATCTTGTAAAAATTAGGCAAAAAAATAGCCAGCTAAAAGCTGGCTACTATATCAAAATCTATAAGTCTTAAACTAGAGTGATTTTCTCAGCTTGTGGACCTTTTTGACCTTGAGTGATTTCGAATTCTACTTTCTGG
>Ga0209379_10000423_pt1 | contig 37313 bp, 33 predicted proteins | sample tdDd001_FD_187124 | JGI IMG/M metagenome (GOLD analysis project Ga0209379, IMG submission 187124) | Marine sediment microbial communities from the Atlantic coast under amendment with organic carbon and nitrate - tdDd00.1 (SPAdes)... | ecosystem: Environmental > Aquatic > Marine > Coastal >... | reverse complement strand
GATTACAAAGCGCAACTTAGATATAAGCAAGATTTTGTGGAGTCTGCAATGTCGCGTATTGGAAAAATTGAAACAACGATTGAGCCCGTAATTGGCATGGAAAATCCATTGAGATACAGAAATAAAGGACAATACCCTGTTGGTGGAGACAAAACATCTCCGAAAATTGGACTTTATAGAGCAAGAAGTCATGATATTGTTGATGTTGATGTCTGCCTTCTTCAAAAAGAAGCTTCTGATAAAGTCGTTAATATGATTCGTGAAGCCCTTCCAGCACTTGGATGGTCAATCTATAATGAAGATACAAAAAAAGGTTTCCTAAGACATATACTCATTAGGAACTCATTCAAAACAGGCGATCTAATGCTTGTATTTGTTGTAACGGGAAGCAAGCTTCCTAATGTTGAGCCACTTGTGAATCGTATGATTGATGAAGTGCCTGAGCTAAAGAGTGTTATTCTAAACGAAAACAAAGTAAATTCGAATAAAGTCCTTGGACGTAGAAATATCACAATTTGGGGTGATGAAAAAATCACAGATTCTATTGGTGATTTATTATATGAAATCTCACCAACATCATTCTTCCAAGTAAATCCTGTTCAAACGGAAAAACTATTCAATATAGCTTATGATTATGCTGAACTGACTGGTGAAGAAACTGTATTCGATATCTACTGTGGTATTGGTTCAATTTCTCTATTCATGGCTAAAAATGCTAAAAAAGTTATTGGCGTTGAGTCTGTTTCTGCTGCTATTAATGATGCGAAAGAAAATGCAAAGCGAAATGGTCTAGAAAATTGTGAATTCCACACTGGTCTGGCTGAGCAAGTTATCCCAGAGCTATACGAGCAAGGCTATAAAGCTGATGTTGTTGTTGTGGATCCGCCACGTAAAGGTTGCGACCCAATCGTACTTGACACAATAGTACAAATGAACCCTGAGCGTATTGTATACGTTTCTTGCAAGCCTTCAACACTAGCACGTGATCTTCGTATTCTTGAAGACAATGGCTACAAGACTACGAAGGTTCAGCCAGTTGATATGTTCCCTATGACGGGTCATGTGGAGACAGTGGTTCAACTTGTAAAGGCATAATTAAACTTTAGTCATTACAACGGTTGTAGAACAAACATATTCCTATTGCAATTGGACGTGAATGTGGGAATATATAATAAGAGTAATACTAAAAACAATAAAAAAAGCTTAGCCAACGTTTTCATATGAAATCGTCAGCTAAGCTTCTTTTAATTTAAGAATCTGATAGTATCTTCAATAAGCCGTTGTATTACTCAGCAATATAACTACAACAGTAGTCAGCCACTTCTGTAACCACAAGCTTGAATTTAGAATTTGCAGGCACTTCAAAAGATTGACCTTCAGATATAGAGAGCCACTCTTCGGAGTCTTTCAAAAGAACATTCATGTGGCCTGCACTAATTTCCATAAGCTCTTTTTCAGCAGTTCCGAATTCATATTCTCCTGGGAGCATAATTCCAAGTGTTTTTTTCTCGCCACTATCAAGATGGAATGTTCGACTTGTCACTTTTCCGTCAAAATAGATATTGGCTTTTTTCTCAAGATTTACATGTTGAAACATAGGGTAGCCTCCTTAAAACATATAAGTTGTTATGTATATTAGTACATATTATATGTATTAAAGGTTTGAATTGCAATCAGCAATTACCACCCTGCATTTTCAATGGCTTTAGAAACAACTTGATTGCTTCTGCTATCACCGCTGGCTACAAATACGCCTACATCGGGGCCAAAAGCTTTGGCTAAATCTCCAAATTCGGTAGTCGAAAAACCAGCACATAGAATAACGCCGTGAATACCTTTATCTTCAATGATTTTAAGGCCTTCATCTAGAGCCATATCGTAGTCTTCAACCAATATTGTGTAAAACTCATAGTGGGGCAGAATGACAGATGATTGAGCGTCTTTTCTGTCTACATTTGGAACTTTAATAAGAAATGCTTCTTTCAATGGTTTCATATATTCACCTCGGTTAATGTATTTGAGTAAGATTCATTTGAGTCAGTCTCAAATTTGCTATATATAAGTAGTATAATACAATTGAATTATTAATATTTACAAAATTGAATAGATTAGGAACCCATGAGGTGAGGTTATGTTTGTGACTTTTCTAAGAGGTATCAATGTAAGTGGCAAAATGTCTATTCTCTATATATTAAGAAATGAGGAATAAAAAAATGATTCTTTACTTAACATCAAGAGCAGACTGGGAGAAGTTGAAAGACTTGGACTCATTCATATCTCCATCCTTTGAAACAGACGGATTTATTCATTGTTCAACAGTGGAACAAGTTGTAACGGTAGCCAATAGTTTCTTTAAAGATACAGGTGATTTATTATTGGTTGTCATTGATCCTGTGAAGCTGAGGTCAGAACTAATTTATGAAGGGGAATTTAAGGGGCACACAGGCTTTCCGCATGTTTATGGTCCTATTAATATGGATTCTGTTACGGATGTTTTAGAATTCCATTCTGAGGCATTGACTGGGTATGTGCTTCCCACTGAACTGCGAAATTTAATATAGGTTAAATAGAGTGGCAGTGCGAATTATAGCTTAATTCGTACTGCCTTTTATTATACTCATTCAAAATTTTCAATAAATTACAACAAATCTCTTTACATTTTCGTAATATTCGTCTAATATGGTTAAGGTTGCATTTGTATTGGGAGAGCAGATACAAGTCTGATACTATGTTGTAGCCATATAGAGAAAGTAGCTAAAAGCTACATAAAATGAGAATGAGTAAGGAGAACTAAAATGAGTAATGAAAGAGGGCAATGGGGATCTCGAATGGGATTCGTCGTTGCAGCAATTGGTTCAGCTATTGGACTGGGTAACATTTGGAGATTTCCATACGTTGCAGCAAGCAATGGTGGAGGCGCATTTTTAATTCCGTATTTATTTGCACTACTAACTGCAGGTATTCCAATTCTAATTTTGGAATTTGCAGTGGCACATCGTATTAAAACATCTGCACCGGGTTGTTTCGGAAAAATCAGTAAACGAATGGAAGTCCTCGGATGGGGTCAAACTATGATTTCATTCGGTATAATCGTGTATTACGTTGCAATCATTGGATGGACGATTAATTACCTCACATATTCTTTTTCAACAGCATGGGGTCAAGATGCTGGCGGGTTCTTCTTTGGAGAGTTCCTAAATATTTCAGACAGTCCATTTATACTTGGTGGTCTAAATACAAAGATGCTGATCGCTTTAGCACTTGTGTGGGTGATCAACTATGTTGTATTAATGGGAGGCATCAAATCGGGTATTGAAAAAGCCAATAAAATTTTCATGCCACTTTTAATCGTATGTCTTGTTATTGTGGCTTTCAGAGGACTTACACTTGAGGGAGCAATGCAAGGTCTTGATTACTTCTTCAAACCGAATTTCTCTGCACTTAAAGATCCAACCGTATGGCTTGCAGCATATGGTCAAATATTCTATTCCCTAAGTATTTGTTTCGGAATTATGATCACATACGCTTCATATTTGCCAGAGAAGACGGATATCGTTAATAATGCATTTCTTACAGGCCTAGGCAACTGTTCTTTCAGTTTATTGTCAGGTATTGCTGTATTCTCTGTATTAGGATACATGGCTGCTCAGCAAGGCGTTGCTGTATCAGAGGTATCTGCAGGTGGTATTGGTTTAGCATTTGTGGTATTCCCTATGGCAATTAATGCTCTACCGGGTGCCAATGGTATAATGGGTGCACTGTTCTTCTTGTGTTTAATCTTTGCAGGATTAAGTTCAAGTATGTCGATTATGGAAGTGCTCGTATCAAGTGTTACAGATAAGTATGGGGCACCTAGAAAAGTTGTACTAACAGTTGTAACTATTCTTGGTTTTGCAACATCTCTTGTTTTCGTAACGGGCGCAGGCCTTTACATTCTAGATATTGTAGATCACTTTGTTAACACATATGCAATTGCAATTTCTGGCCTTATTGAGATTATCTTTATTGCATGGTTCTTTAACCTAGAAGATGTAAGACAGTATGCAAATGGTATGTCTGACTTTACGGTTGGAAAGTGGTGGAACTTTACACTTAAGTACATGACGCCTGTGCTTCTTTCAGTCATGTTCATCTTTAATACTTACATTGACTTCACAAAAGGTTATGAAGGATACTCTATTGAAGCTTTAAGTGTATTTGGTGGAGGCACACTGGCAATCATTCTTGTGATGGCCTTTGTTCTAAAATCCATTAAAGGCAGTGGAGATCATGAACAGTTTATTGGAGAAGGAGTGAAGATGTAATGAGTGGAAGCGCTATTCTGTTTGCTGTTATTGCGATTGGAATCACTTGGGGTGGTTTTGGTATTTGTTTGTCAATTGCAGCTAAAAAAAATTAGATAATTACAGGTATAAACATGATCTTATATGGACTCTCCCGTATACAAGATCATGATCTATTTAATATCGAAGACCCATCAATGGCATATTTTAGCTTTTGGTGGGTCTTTTTAATTGGTGAGGAAATAAAATATAATTTGTGTAAATGAATATATATACAAAAGTTGGAGCTGATGCTCAAAATTAAATGTATGCAGAAAGGAAAGCGTTTTGCAGTGGTTATGTAGAAAAAAATAGAATATAAATTCAAAAAAACTCTTGATACATCAAAAGAGATATAGTATAGTTAATGAAAATCATGTATAAACATACATAAACATGTATAAAAACTTGGAGGTTGAGAGATGAAGAATTTTAAGTGGTTATCACTAACATTAATTGTAATAATGGCAGTATCAATGGTGGCGTGTGCTGGCGAATCTGAAACTGCAGCTCAAGATGATGCACAAGAAGTAAAGACAATAAAAATTGGACTCGATGATGCTTATCCACCATTTGAATTCCATGACGAAGCCACAAATGATCTAATCGGATTTGATATTGACTTTGGCAAAGCGCTTGCAGAGGAAATGGGCGTTGAGGTAGAATACGTGCCTACAGCTTGGGATGGGATATTCAATGGTGTTAATACAGGACAATATGACATGATCATTTCATGTGTAAGTATCACGCCAGATAGAGTTGAAGCATTTGAAATGACGAGCCCTTATCTAGCCAATGGCATTGTTATAGTTTCAGCAGTTGACGGCTCGCAGGCAGCAACGATTGAAGAACTAGCAGGAAAGAAAGTTGGTGTCCAACTGGAAACCACAGCGGATATAGCGGCGAAGAAATTCATTGCTGATGGTTATGATCTGGAACTTTCTCAATTTAACTCAGTTATGGAAGCATTTGCAGCACTTAAAGGTGGTTCTATTGAGTACATTATGGTCGACAGCTCAGTGGGCGGCTTCTACATCTCAAATGATCCAGAGTCATTCCAAATCTCTTCTGGTCTGCTTTCTAATGAACCAATCGGTGTTTGTATTACTAAAGGAAATGAAGATCTTGCGGCAGATGTGAATAACGCCATTGCGGCTCTTCAGGAAAAGGGAACTATGACTGAGATTTCAACGAAATGGTTCTCCGCGGATTTCGCGACAGAAATAGATGCAGATTTGGTCATCATTGAATAGTTGCAAATTATGAGGAAATGCATGAGATAGGCCTGTCACCCTATGGTGACGGGCCATCTATTTATTCGAGTATCCAGTTCTAATTGAACAAGTATGAACAAACAACACAAATCACGTTAGGGGAAGTCATATGCTTAATAATGTACAAATGCAAGTCATTCTAAAAGGCACGGGGTACACGATCATCATTGCAAGTGTTGCTGTTATACTTGGTGTCATCTTTGGAATGCTCGTCGCTCTAGGGCGAATATCTACGAATAAAGTTCTAAATAAAATAACTTGGGTTTACGTGTGGTTTTTTAGAGGAACACCACTTCTTCTGCAGTTATTCATGATCTTCTATGCTATGCCACTTATTATGAAGGATGTATTTGGAAGGACTTTTCCAATGAATCCACTTATGGCATGTTTTTTAGCTTTCACCTTGAACTCCACAGCCTATTTAGCTGAGTTTTTCAGAGCGGGTATTGAATCGATAGATAAGGGACAGCTTGAAGCGGCAAAAGCGTTGGGTATGAGCTATAATCAAGCGATGTTTAATATTATCATCCCGCAGTCGTTTAAGAGACTTCTGCCTTCTGTAGGCAATGAATTTATTATGCTTATTAAAGATACGTCACTGGCTTCTACAGTTGCCATTTCAGATTTACTACGTACAACAAAGACCATGAGTAGTTCATCAGGTAAATGGATTTACTATGTCTATGCAGCTTGTATCTATTTGGTTATTACAACATTTATTCAGGTTGGATTTGAAAAGCTAGAGAAGAAGGTGGGCGCATATGAATAAGGAAATGATAAAAGTAAAAGGTGTCCATAAATATTTTGGCGATCTAGAAGTTCTTAAAGGTGTAGACTTTACAGTTCATGAAAATGAAGTGGTCTGTGTTCTAGGAGCAAGTGGGTCGGGAAAGTCTACGTTGCTTCGTTGTTTAAATCATTTGGAAAGAATTACTTCTGGAGAGATTTATATTGATGGTGAACTGGCAGATAAAAGACAAGATGATGTTGACGTCATTAAAATCAGCCCAGAACACTCCCAAGAACTTTGTATGGAACTCGGTATGGTATTCCAACGTTTTAACTTGTTTCCTCATCTAACGGCTCTCGAAAATGTAATGAAAGCACCTATGCTTGTTAAGAAAACGAGTGTAGCGGATGCAAAAGCTGACGCTGAAAAACTTCTTGAAGCTGTGGGTTTAGCAGATAAGAAAGATGAGTACCCGTCAAGGCTTTCTGGTGGGCAACAACAAAGGGTTGCCATAGCCAGAGCACTTGCCATGAAACCTAAAATTATGCTATTTGATGAACCTACATCAGCTCTAGATCCTGAGCTTGTAGGTGAAGTGCTGGAGGTTATGAAAAACCTCGCAAAAGAAGGCATGACAATGATCGTTGTAACACATGAAGTTGGTTTTGCGCGTGAAGTAGGAGACCGTGTCATTTTCATGGACAATGGTGTCATTTGTGAAGAAGGGAAACCAAGCCAAGTGATTGATAATCCTCAAGAAGAAAGAACAAAAGCATTTTTTAGTAAGATACTTTAGAAATTTAACAAATGCTCACCTTGTAAACGTGACTTTTTACCTATGTTGTATAGGTAAAACAAATTAAATTTGCAATTACAAAACATTTTGTATATAATAGTGATAATAGTTGTTGAGATTGGGTATTTATAATAGTCAATCACATAAAACAAGTAGCGATTATCGTAACAATTCATATACCAAACGATGCAGTCGCCCATCTCAGCGCTTATACTTTTATGAACTGTGTTAAAACTAAATAAGAATTGATATTAACCAGCATGTTGAACTTTGTAGGTCATCTTACAAATTTGATAGAGCTGGTTTTTTTATTCAATAAACGCATTTAATGAGGAATAATAAGAAAATTAGAACGTCAATATAAAGACATATAAGTGGAATTTAGGTATAATTTAGGTGTAACTTAGATGTAGTAAAAAATATGGACATCATTGAGGATGGAGACATTATGATAGAACTATTTTTAGAATTTGATATAAGCGTCTTTTCAGTCTTAATGCTATTCTTAATTCTTGTAACAATGGGACATAGAAAAGATACTATGAGCTATTCAAGTCGATTGTTTAGGCGGCTGATATTCGTTAATATATTTATGCTCATTTTGGAAATTGTGTCATGGCAATTTGATATGAAACCAGGGCGGTTTAACTGGTATGCGAATTATATAAGCAACATGCTGTTTGCTTGGTCTGCACCTATGATTTCATGTGTCTGGGCATCTTATATTGATTATAGAATATTTGGTTCAGCGGAGCGACTCAGATCAAGATGGTTCTATATTCAGCCACTTTTGCTAAATACAGTACTCATTATTATTAATTTGATTGTGCCAATTATTTTTAGTGTGAGCACAACCAATGTATATGCACGTGGACCTTTTATGTGGTTGATTGTCTTAATCAATAGTATAGTGCTTGCATATCTTTGCTTCTTAGCATATAAAAACAAAGCAACAATACAAAAAGAAGTGGTTTTTGTGATTCTTCTATTTGTATTTTTACCCGCAATTACGGCTGGGCTCCAAGTTATGATATACGGCGTATTTATTTTATGGCCAATGATGGCTGTAACTCTTGTGGTGACCTATATATTTCTTGAAACCACATCAACATCCAATGATTATTTAACAGGATTATTTAGTCGCGTAAGAGTGGATGAATACATTGATTACTTACTAAGCACAAACCAGCAATTTGGTGTAATTATGTTTGATCTAAATGATTTTAAAAAGATTAATGATACATATGGTCATCATCAGGGTGATGCTGCTTTGATTGTATTTTCAAAGGCATTATCAAAAGTGTTTGCAAATGAAAAAATGGTGGCAAGGTACGCAGGTGATGAGTTCTTAGTGGTGTCAAATAATATTGAGGAAACACAACTAAAAAAATACAGAGAACAACTTGAAGAAGTCTTAGATCATGAACTTCGGACTTGGAAAGAGTCCGTGGAGATCGCATTTAGCATGGGATATCATGACTGTGATATGACAGAAAATCCGAGTTATAAAATACTTCTCAACGAAGCAGACAAAAAAATGTATATAGATAAACGTAAAATGAAAATCGACTGATACCTTAGGTACAGTCCTTTTTTTACAGCTAATTTTAAGTTTGTCTTATATGAAGAGGTCTGTGGAACAAAGTCGTTGAATTATACAATTATGGGCAAGTTTCCTACTAATTTTGGGTATAAATGTTTTATCGAGAAAATGTGACTTATATAGGAGTGGGACGTATGAGAGAAAGATTTATATCATTGAGGACAGCAGTTATTATTCCTATCGTACTAATTATGATGATTACTTTAACTATATTTGTTGTGTTTAATAAGCGAGATTATGAGTTTTTGGCCAATGAGCAGGGAACAAGAATTCTAACGGCACTTTATGAGAATACAGAGCAACGCCTTAGCAAACTATTGATTGAACCTCAACGCGCTAACACATATTATGAAGACTATATTTCTCGTGCAAAACTCTACGAATTCTCAGATGTGGAAAAAATTGAGACGTATACACTTGAATTTATGAGCAAGATACGCAAGGATTTGCCTCAAATTAGTGTTGTTAGTTATGGCGATGAAATGGGAAATTATGTAGGGTATCGTGTCAATAATGATGAGAATTATGAGCTCATGTTGAAAGATAATAGAACCGATCTACTTCTAAATATTTATGGTGGAACAGATTTATACTCAGAGGTTCTTGGGTCTTTTGAGGGGTATGATCCACGTACGCGCCCATGGTATAAGCCTGTTAAGGAAGTTCAAGAGATCCAGTGGTCAGAAGTCTATGTGAATTATGATGAAAAAATGGAGCTCACAATATCATCCTTAATGCCTGTTTTTGATGATGAAAACACCTTTAAAGGTGTTGCTGAGTTAGATGTTAAGCTGGATATGATCAATGACTTTCTTGTGGATGAGAAAGTTAAAGGTAATGGTGTGATTTATATTGTAGATGAGAATTGGAATATTCTCGCCAATTCACTTGATCAGGATTTTATGAAAATTATTGAAGGTGATCCGCCTGCGGCTGTCATGTTGCCAGCCTTCGAAAGTGATAATGCTATGATTCGTAGCAGTGCTGAGGGTTTCAGAAATTCAGAGGTGAAATTTGGTGAAATTACGAAATTGATGATTGATGACAATAGACATTTTTCCATGTATTCACCATTGAAAAATCCTGTTGAGCTGAATTGGAAAATTGTTGTTGTCATTCCTGAAACAGACATTATGGGTGCTGTACAGAAACGGCAGAATACCACATTATCACTCGTATCTCTTGTTATGATATTTGGTATGCTCCTTGGTATGATTACTTTATCACGGATCACACGTCCGATTCTTGAGAGCTCTGAGGCTGCTCTGAGATTTTCAGAAGGTGAGTGGGAGACCAGGTTAAAACCGGGGAAACTTCCTCTTTATGAAACGTACGAGTTGGTTGATGCTTTTAATAACATGTCGGATAAGCTTAAAGACTCTTTTGATGAGATACAGATCAATGAAGAAAAATACAGGTCACTTGTCGAAAATGTTGATGACATGATTTATAGCTTATCTGCTGATGGTGAGTTTATTTCGATGAATCAAAGTTTTGAACATGCCTTAGGGGTAGAAGCTGGGTCTTTGATTGGAAAGAATTATCTTGATATTTTCACAACTGATAAAAACAAGGAATTTTGGAAGAATAAATTTGTTGAAGTACTAATGAAAAAAGAAAAAATCAAGTTTGAGTTCGAATATGTAACAGGAACTGGAGCACGAGTTGTCATCAGTGTTAATATGATTCCTCAACTGGATTCAGAAGGTGTGGTTCAAACTATACTTGGTACAAATACAGACATTACTGAGCTTATTAAAGCGGAAGAAGAGATTAAAAGATTGCTTGAAGCTGAGAAAAAGGAGCTTGAGGCGCTGGTTGAACAAAGAACGAATGAACTCAAGGTTACTATGAAGGAGCTTTTAGACAGAGAAAGACTTGCATCACTCGGAAGCCTAGTGGCAGGTATTGCACATGAGATTAATACGCCACTCGGTGTGGCAGTCACAGCAAGCTCTTATATGGAAAGTGTAAATGCGAGTACGTTTACAAAACTTAGAGAAGGGAGTCTCTCGAAGCAGGCTTTGGTTGAGTACATGGGTGGTATTGAAGAGAGTTCCGAAATCATCAATACCAATCTATATAGAGCATCAGAGCTTATCCGGAGTTTCAAGGAGATATCTGTAAATCAAAGCATTGAAACTTTAACAAACTTCAATATTTATGACTATATTCAAGATGTCAAACTGGCACTTAAGCATGAATATAAGAACACTGAACACCGGTTTTATGTTATTTGTGAAGAAACACTGGAGATTAAAAGTTATCCAGGTGCAATTTCACAAATACTCACCAACCTAATTATGAATTCATTAACACATGGCTTCTCTGATGATGTACCTGGACTCATAACTATTCGCGCGCACGTGACGGATGAAAGTCTTATCCTTGAATACGAAGATGATGGAGTGGGTATTACAAAAGAGAACTTAACTCGAATTTTTGATCCATTCTTTACTACAAATAGAAAAAAAGGCGGCAGCGGATTAGGCCTAAATATTGTCTACAATTTGGTGACCGGTCGATTAAATGGAAAAATCCAATGTGAGAGTGTCGTTAATGAAGGTGTAAAATTTAGTATAAAAGTACCGTTAAATCATTGATATAAGCATTGAATGACGATAAGTTGAGGTGAACATTATGAAAAAATGGGATGCGGACGATCTTGTACTGGATTTTCTTGAAGATGATATTGAAGAAGAAGAGGTTGTAGCTACTGGATACTATAAGGTCATTATTGCTGATGATGATGATGAAATCCATAGAGTCACCAAGATGATTTTGAGAGATTTTTATTTTGAAGGTAAGAAACTTGAGTTTATTGATACATATTCTGGTGATGAAACGATGCGTGTCTTAGAAGAACACCCCGACACGGCTATCGTTCTACTAGATGTTGTAATGGAGCGTAGTCATGCGGGTCTAGAAGTTGTGGAATACTTAAGAAATGTCTTAAAAAACAATCTAACGCGTATTGTACTTAGGACAGGGCAACCTGGTGAAGCTCCAGAAGAAAAAATTATTCGCGATTTTGATATTAATGACTATAGACTCAAAACAGAATTGACTGTAAAAAGGCTAAACACTACGCTGTACTCAGCGCTTAGAAATTATAGGGATTTAAGACGATTAGAGCGCCATCGAAATGGTCTTGAAAAAATAATTCAAACCAGTGCAAGATTGTTTGAACATAACTCATTGAAGGAGTTTCTTACTAGTATTTTGGACGAGCTTTCAAATTTCCATAGTGAAAAAACAGATATGCTTTATATCAGAGAAGGTGCAGACCGTGAATCTAGTGGGTTTGTAACAATGGAACGAAGAAATAAGAATACTATTGTTGCAGGAACCGGTAAATATGAGAGTTTTGTGGGAATGGAAATTGAAACAATTCCTGATCTCAATTTTATCAATCGGTGGATGCACGGTGAAAAAGAGGACGGCGCTATCATCCATGGTGTCGAAGAAGGCGTTATTATTAAGAGCAATGGGAAAAGTCATTTAAGTAATTACATATTTATTGAAGGTGAAAAAGCAGGGTTTGATATGGAACTTATTCATATCTTCCTAGCAAACTACTCGATTGCTCTCGACAATTATATACTCAATAATATGGTGAATACCACTCAAAAAGAGATTGTGTTTGCACTGGGCGAAATTGTAGACAGCCATTTTGAGGAAACAGGAAGCCATGTAAAACGGATTTCTGAAATGATGTATCAATTTGCACTTTGTAATCACTACTCATATTCAGAGTGCGAGGTTGTCAAAGTTGCAAGCACAATGCATGACCTTGGAAAGATAGCGATCCCTGATTCAATTATAAAAAAGCCTGGACGTCTTGATACGGACGAGTTTGAAACGATCAAAACACACACGACTCATGGGTATAAAATACTAAGCAAGTCAGACTTAGAAGTATTGAAAATTGCAGCAGATATTGCTTTGAATCATCATGAAAAATATGATGGATCTGGTTATCCTGCCGGGAAAACGGGGAAAGAAATTTCTCTAAATGCAAGGATGTTATCCATTGTGGATGTGTTTGATGCAATGACACATAGGAGAATATATAAAGAAGCAGCACCTGTTGAAGAAGTGCTTGCTTATATTAACAGTCAAAAGGGAACGCATTTTGATCCCAATTTAGTAGATGTATTTATGAGTAATTTGAATGTTATTTTAGATGCATGTAAAGGATTATAAACGTATAAAGAACCACTTTCATCAAAAATGGGTGAGAGTGGTTTTTCTTATGTGCAAAGTTATGATAAAATGATAAACGGATGTGTTTTCAACATAATTTGATTACATTCTACTGGTAATATAACTCGAGACTTTACATACTTTAGAAAACAGAGGTATACATATGGAACAGTTAAAAAAGTTCAAATGGCATATAGCTGCGATCGCATTCGTACTTGTGGTGGTTTACACGTTGTCGACGACTCCTGTAGAAGCCTACAAGTTTATAATTGATGGTGAAGAAGTTGGATTTATTTCTGATAAGGCTTATGTAGAAACGTTGCTTAAAACAATGGATTTAGAGTACTCAGACAATGAAAACTATGAGGTTTCACAAACAACTGAAGTCTTGTTTGAAAAAGGATTGATTTCTGAGAAAGAAATATTGACCCAAGAAACAATTGATTATACACTTCGTTCAAAACTTCAATATGAGTTGACGGGTTATACAATTGTTATTGATGGTGAGCCTTTTTATACACTAAAATCTAATGAAGAAGCAGAGATGATCTTAGATAGAATTAAAGTGCAATACGCATCGCCCGAAAATGCTGAAGATACTGAAAATGAAATCAAAGACATTAGATTTCTTGAAAATGTAGAAATTGTGACAGTGAATCCAGAAAAAGATGATATATCAACAATGGATACTGTTTGGGAAGCTTATGAGTTAGGTAAGCAAGAACTTCAGACTTATAAAGTTGCTCAAGGGGATACAACTTGGGATATTGCAAATCGTTTTAACATGAGCATTGAAGATATTGCTCAGGCTAATGTGGAAAAAGATTTAACAAGAATTCAAATAGGTCAAATTATAAATTTAAACTTGCCTAAAGCTTGGATTAATGTTCGTTCAACGGTTGTAACAGAAAATGAACAGCCAATGCTAGGACTGACATACTATGAGAAAACGGACTCGATGTATGTTGGGGAACATAAGTTGAAGACACAAGGTGAAGATGGATTAAAAGTTGTTGAACTTGAAAGCGTTTATGTGAATGGAATTCTACAAGAAGAACGTATACTATCTGAGCTTGTAATTACAGAACCGACAAATACAGTTATGCTTTCAGGCTCAAAATGGCGAGAAGTGGCATCGACTGGTGAATTTAATAATCCAACGAATGGTGTTTTAACATCACGTTTTGGTTCAAGATGGGGTCGAATGCATGAAGGCATTGATATTGGTGCTCCTGTAGGAACGGCAATTCGTGCAGCTGATGCCGGTGTGGTTACAGCTTCAAAATATATCTCAGGATATGGAAACACGGTTATTGTTGATCATGGTGGCGGCATCACAACACTTTACGGACACGCAAGTACGCTCAAGGTTGTTGTGGGACAAACTGTTCAGAAAAATGAGCTTATTGCTCTTGTAGGAAGAACGGGAAGTACGACTGGCTCGTGTTTACACTTTGAAGTACGTAAAAACGGTGTAGCTATTGACCCACTGCCTTATGTAAATTACTAAATTGAATAATTATAAACACTTATACGCGCAGGATATCTCTTTGATATTCTGCGTTTTATTTTTTTGAATATCATATTTGACTAAATAACTGAATATTCAAATGGTATAATAGGGAGGAAATGGATGTCAGGAGGCTGAATTATGAAAATTAGCGTTTTGGTCGAGAATCATGACAGTGAAATCTGTGGTGGTGAACATGGCCTTTCTCTTTTTATAGAGATTGGCGAGACGAAGGTTTTATTTGACACTGGCAGTTCGTCACTGTTTATTGAAAATGCTGTTAAAATGGGTGTTGATGTAAATTCTGCACAGTATGTTGTTCTAAGTCATGGTCACTATGATCATGGCAATGGACTTGCGTATTTAATAAATAAAGAATTGGTATGTCATGTGGGAAGTTTTGTTGAGCGATTTAGAAAAGCAGATCATAAACCGATTGGATTACCACTTACGCTCCAACAAGCGCATAGTAGATTTACTTTGGTTTTAAGTGAATCGCCTGTTGAGTTAGGTGAAGGTCTTTATTTCATGGGTGAAATCCCCAGACGAATGTCACATGAAATTCAACCTGCTTTTTCTTATTTAGCAAGTGGAGAAGATGATCCTATAATGGATGACTCAGCTCTTGTATATTCAACACCACTTGGGAATATGATCATAACTGGATGTTCTCATTCGGGTATTTGCAATATCATTGAACATGCAATGGCAATAACCGGGGACATGCGTACTTACATGGTGATTGGTGGGCTTCATCTAAAAGAATTAAATGAAAGTGTGTACAAGACAATGGATTATTTGAAAGATCAAGGTGTGAAGCATTTATATCCCGTTCACTGCACAGATGAATCGGTGGTTGAAGCGTTGAAGAATGCACTTCCTGAAACGGAAGTGAAAAGTGTGAAAACAGGGGATACGCTTGAATTTTAAGGAGGTAAATATATGATTGAAGGTAAAAATATAAATCTACGACTTATGCAAAAAGAAGATATTGAAGAGTATGTACGTCTAACAAATATGACCAAAGATGCAGGGGATTATTACCCACTTGTTGTGTGGACAATGCCTGAAACAATTCGATTGTTTAATGAGCATGGTTTTTTCTCAGATGGATCTGGAAGATTGCTTATTACAACAAAGGATGATGAGCTTATAGGATTTATTTCATACTTCAAGGGAAGTCCTTATATGGATGGATATGAATTCGGTTATAAGATTTACGATATTAAAAATAGAGGTAAAGGATATACGACGGAAGCGGTTCGGTTGTTTTCAGCATTTATGTTTGAGCATAAACCTATTTCAAGACTGCAAATTTGCATGATTGAAGATAATATTGGATCAGCGCGTGTGGCGGAAAAAGCAGGTTATACATTTGAGGGTGTTGTGCGAAATGTGGCTCATAATAGAGGTCGTATCATTAGCAACCGAATGTATTCGATGATCCGCCCTGAAGCTGAAACTTTAGAAAAGGTACAAGGCTCATTATAATTTAACCCGGATTAAAAAACACCTTGGAATTCAAAGATGCTCTTACAGCATAGATTTTGATTCCAAGGTGTTTTATTCTAATAGTCTGAGTCCTTAGGTGTATACATCGTATTCTTAAAAAGTGTTTGTTTTTGTTCTTCAGTAAAATACTGCATAAGAACTTTTCGAACCACTATTTGGTTAATAAGGACGCCAAGGCCGCTAATGAGGAAAAGTATGAGAAGACCATGAAGCTCTAAGGTTAAATATACACCACAAGTTATGATGACAAAGCAAGTAAGAGAAGACACTAAATGCTTATGAGCCAGAACAAATGAATTTGTAATTAGGGTTTTAGTATCAACCTCAATGAGAGCCAAAGTTGGAAACGTATAAATAAGGATGAATACAATTTCTACGATCAGGGCCAAATGCACAAAAGCAAAAACGGAAAATATGCCTTGAGCCTGCCCTAAAACGGTCGCTGAAAATTGTCCAAATGCAATTAGAGCTGCGGAAATGAACCAAATTACTGTTGCTTGTTTCCAGTTTTGTTTGAAACTTTTTAGGAAGTTTTTAAAGGCGTACCCATTGCCTTCGAATAGTGTGCGGTCAATGGAAAATATCATAGCCGTAATAGAAGCTCCGAATCCAATACCAAGTGTAAATAGAGTTATGATTGCGACCATAAAATTCAGGATGATTAAATCGAAAATTATTGATCCGTATTTATTAAAACCGCTGTCTTGGTCGAAGAAACGCATGTAAAACCTCCAGGAGAAATATGCTTATAGAAAAAAGTAATTACCGATTCCGAATTTGATATTATTATAATATAGAAGACCTGGTAAGAGGTCAAATCCGTTTTATAAGTTGAATGGCATAAAAACAGGAGCGTGTGTAATGAATATGGAGACGGTTCATAGAATGATTGGGGTAGCTCGTGGAAATATGTGCTATCAGTTTGAGGAAGGTAATGACGATTTACTTTTTCTGATACATGGAATCGGCTGCAATAAGGATTCCTTTAAATCTATTTGGGATGCCGAAGAATTTGAAGGGATGTCAGTAATAGCTGTTGATTTGATGGGGTACGGAGAGTCAGATGCGCCGGAAGAATTCAGTTATGATATGAAAGATCAGGCGGCCTGCTGCCTAGAATTACTTAAAGAATTTAAACATTCGAAAGTTCATATTGTAGCTCATAGTATGGGTGGTGCTGTTGGAGTTCTTCTTGCTGAAATGTTAGAGCTTGAAGGGGATAGATTATCAACTTTGGTGAGTGTAGAGGGCAATTTGATAGCGGAAGACTGTGGTTTAATCAGTCGGAAAATTATAGGTATGAGTTTTGAATACTTTAGGAATAGACACTATGCTTATTTAAAGCGCAGTTCAAAGAACTCTAAAGACATTGGCGTGCTGGAGTGGTCAAGGGAACTCGAACAGGCGAGTCCTCGGGCTTTTTATAATACGGCATTAGCACTTGTAAAGTGGTCTGATTCGGGTGAACTGATTGCTAAGTTTAAAAATATTAATGCAACAAAATATTATATATATGGTGCAAAAACTGACGGATTAGAAGTGCTTCAAAGGTTAGGTGCTATAGAAACTAAATGTGTAGAGGGAGCAGGACACTTTGTGATGATCGAGAATCCATTAGCATTTGCAGTTGTACTCGCTCGTATTATTAACAAGTAAACATATCGTATTCCCTTGCATTTTAAAAGGCAATATTGTACAATTGAAATGTAACGAATACAGAATCGTAATCAATTCAATAATAAAAGACTTTATATTAACTTATTTGATTATCAATTGGAGTATGAATAGTGAGACAAGGTGCTGTTGCACTTGCTCTTGGTATCGGTCTTCAAAACTTCCCAGAAGGTGCTGCTGTTTCAATACCGCTTCGACGTGAAGGCTTCTCTAGAAGAAAGGCATTTCTGTATGGGCAAGCGTCTGGTGTGGTAGAGCCTATTTCAGGTGTAATCGGCGCTGTTGCGGTTCTCACAATGCGTCCAATTCTTCCATATGCACTGTGTTTTGCTGCAGGTGCAATGATTTATGTGGCTCTTGGATAGTGTTAAGAGTATAATGTATTAAAGTTAGAATGGAATTGACAAGCACAGATGTCCAGTTGGATATCTGTGCTTATTTATTTTTGTGTAGATATCAAAAAATAACGATGGTAATATAATATAAGAAGAATAAAATGCAGATAAGTTTCTGCTGTCCAATATGATTTAGATGCTTTTAGAGAAAAGAGGTTGAATATGAAATCAGAAAATACCCCAGAGAAGCTAAAAGTCGAAGGTGTCAGGACAATTGAAAAATTGTCTTATCTGAATTCCTTCGTAATAGATTATCAGTCAAAGTCGGGTCAGAAAAAGGAGTGGGAGTTGGTTTCAAGGCAAAGTAGAGAACGTCTTGAAAAGGAAATTTTTCAGGCTCAGTCATTTTCAGATGGTGCAATGATCTTTGCCACAGACGCTTCAAAAGAGAACGTTGTTATATTAAAAGAGTATCGCGTGAGCGCAGGCCAATATGTATATATGTTTCCGGCCGGTCTTGTTGAGTCAGGTGAATCCATTGAAGTTGGAAGTATTCGTGAATTCAAAGAAGAAACGGGTTTAACGCTTCACCCGGAATATGTTGAAAAGGAGAGGTACGTTTCTGTTGGGATCGTGAATGAAAAGGTGAATATTGTTTATGGAACTTTTTCTGGCGTACCTTCAACTCAATACCAAACGGACAATGAACATGCAGAAATTCATATAATAAATAGAGCGCAGGCGTTGTCGATTCTTGAAAATGAAGAAGTATCTATAAGAACAGCGATTCTACTGCAAGGTTTTTATGGACTGAATCCATTTTTCAACAAGTAATTTAGATCTGTCATAAGAGCGCATTCTATGACAGGTTTTCCGTCACGGTAGGTGATAATCTAGTGACATAGAAAGGAATGGGCGATATGAACTGGATTGAAAACTTGAATAATGCACTGGACTATATTGAAAGCAATTTAGAAAAGAATCTTGATCCCGATGAAATTGCGGGGGTCGCATTTACATCAAGGTTTCACTTTCAAAGGTTGTTTCATATGATTTCAGGTATGAAACTCGGAGAATATATTCGACTTCGAAGATTAACCATTGCTGTGAGTGATTTGATGATGTCAGGTGCAAAAGTTATTGATGTTGCATACAAATATGGGTATGAAACTCCAGAGTCGTTTTCTAAAGCTTTTAAGAAGCTTCATGGCATATCACCTTCGGCTGTAGGAAAGTCCGACAAGGAACTTCAAGCCATTCCTCCACTAAGGTTTCAACTGTCTGTGAAGGGAGAGAGAAGAATGAACTATAAAATTATTGAAAAAGAATCGATTACTGTGACTGGGTTTAAGAAGCGCATTACATCGAAAGATGATCAAAATTTTATTGATATTCCAAAATTTTGGGAAGAACTTATTTCAGAGGGTAAAGTTGAAGAACTCAGTAAGCAAACGACCGGTGTAGGTGTTATGGGGATATGTGTCAATTACTCAAAAGGTGATGAAGAATTTGATTATCTGGTTGCAATTGATGGAGAGCGGGTCTCGGGTTATGAAACCGAAACAACGACTGTGACAATCCCGGCAAGCACCTGGGCTGTTTTTACAGATGCAGGGGAAATTCCAGAACTCATCAAACAAACATGGAAACAGATTTATCATGAATGGTTCCCTGCAACGAACTACGAACATGCAGGTACTGCAGAGATGGAAATTTACCCTAATGATTGTGAAACGCCTGAGGGGATGAAATTTGAAATCTGGATCCCTGTTGTAGAACATATTTAAACCATAATAATAGAAGCGATACAACATAATCTTGATGTATAATACAAAGCGTGCCTGAATTTTATTTGAGGCACGCTTATTTTATTCTTTTTGTTATAATGTAATCGAATAGAAAGCGGTGACAATCAAATGGAAGAGTATTCTTTTGAAGAATGGAAAAATAGATTTAAAAGCAGAACCATAAAAGAAAAACCAGTGGGTCGCTTTGCACCGAGTCCAACAGGATTCATGCATTTGGGAAATGTGTGGGCTGCACTTATTGCATGGCTCAGTGTAAAACAACAGGATGGAACCATGATCCTGCGTGTTGAAGATTTGGATCCGGATCGATCTAAACCAGAGTTTGTAGATCGTGTTAAATCAGATATGCTGTGGCTTGGTCTTGATTGGGATGAAGGCCCAGACTATGGTGGGGATTATGGCCCTTATACTCAGGGGGAACGCCGGGATATTTATGAGTCAGCTCTAAACAAGTTTAGGAAAGAAGGGTTGGTTTATCCTTGTTTTTGTACGAGAAAAGAACTTCGGGCGTCCAGTGCACCTCATAGAGAAGATGGTGTGATTTTATATGGTGGACAATGCGGTCGGTTGTCTGAGTTTGAACGTAGCCAGAGACTTGGTTCTGAGCGTCACTCATGGAGAATTCGAGTGCCCAATCAAGATGTGAGTTTCAATGATCTAAACTACGGATTGGTTAAGCAGAATATCAGCAGAGATTGTGGCGATTTTGTTTTAGCAAGAACGGATGGAATACACGCTTATCAGTTGGCGGTGGTTGTTGACGATGCACTTATGGGCGTTGATTTGGTTGTGAGAGGTGCAGATCTGTTGGATTCAACTCCGAGACAGATATTTTTGCATGAGAAATTAGGGTATGAACCTCCGACGTTTGGGCATGTGCCCCTACTTCTGGGCGAAAATGCGGATCGCTTATCTAAGCGACATAAAGCAATGGACTTAGGTGAACTTAGAATGATTGGTTGGAAGCCTGAAGATGTTATTGGTCTTCTTGGATATAAAGCGGGTCTTATTGATAAAATAGAGCCACTTAAAGCCATAGAGTTGAAGACAATTTTTAACTGGTCCAAGCTTCCAAAAAAAGATATTACTTTATTTGATGACGAACTGAAACGATAATGGTGTGATTTAAACCTACAATAGTATATAATTGTCTTCGGTGTGATTGAAGAAAAAAGAGAAACACTGATAATGTTTGAATTAAATAGATACCTGTATGTGCATAGCATACAGTCATATAAATATTGGAGATCAGTTTTGGTACGCTCAAAAATCAGGAATGTGGTCTGTAAGTATACTCTGTAGGAGGATCTAATGGCATTAAAATCTAAGAAACTTATATTTTCATTTGATATTGAGTCTGATGGGCTGTATGGTGAAGGCTTCGCTGTCGGTGCAGTAATTATAAATGTAGAAACGGGCCGAATCATTAATGAATTTTCTGGCATTGTTGATGGTTATAAAATAACAGATACATTTGTGAAGGAAAACATAATAAAACATTTAAAAGATATGCCCAAATATGGTAGCGTACACTCGCTGCGAGATGCATTCTGGAATTTTTATATGAAATATAGAACTGATGAAGAACGTCAAAGTAGAGAAGTTGTTTTCCTTGTTGACAATGGTGTACCTGTGGAAGGGAACTTCTTAAGAGCTTGTGTGCTTGATGATCATAGAAGAAGAAAATTCCAAGCACCATTTCCACTCATTGATCTGGCAACGGTCTTAATGATGAACGATTATGAAAATCATTTAAATAGAAGAGCGTTTAGCAATTGTCCAGGTAGAAAACACCATCCACTAGATGATGCTGCAGCCAGTGGTCTTACTTTCTGGAAACTTGTATATGGAAAATAGTATTTCTAATTTGTTTTGAGATTGTCAATTTTTTACTGTATAATGTTAATGAACAAGATACCATTTGGTATCTTGTTTTATGTGTGAAAATAGAAATCGTATAGTTGGGATATGAATATATATATTCTGTACTGGAGAAGATTATGGATAAAAATTTTAGAATACTTAATTTAGATATCAGTTACGATGAAAACGAGATAAAAAACAAACCATGGAAGCCAACATTGGCATATGCTATATTTGGATTTTTATGGATTCTATTTTCGGATAAAATTTTATCTGCATTAGTAGAGGATAGAACTCTATATGAGCAAATACAAACGTATAAAGGATGGCTTTATGTCATCGTAACAGCTGTGGTGTTATATGTTTTAATAAAAATGGACAATTTTAGAATATTTGAATTGACCAAGCAACTCACTCGAAAAAATGAGGAACTCGTCGCATTCTCGGAAGAACTTGTTGCTATGGAAGAAGAGCTGGAAAAAAAGCTTGTGTCACTTAATGTTCTTACGAAGGAAATGCGTCATCAGAAAGAATTTATTGAAGCTATTTACAATTCCAGTAACATGGTTATTATGGTATGGAAACCAGATGGTACAATCGTTAATTACAATGAGCATTTTAAAGAACTGTTCAAGTATGACAATGAATTGATTGGGCAGAATTGGAAAGATAGACTAATATACAACAAAGGTGCTATTGATGTATCTGAGTTAGGCGGTAGAGTCATAAGAGAAAAGACAGTTGAAAATATTGAAAGTGAAATTACCAATTCAAGTGGTGAAGTTCTCAATATGGTTTGGAATATGTCTCTTATTACGGATCCTCTTACGAATGAGCCGATCGTTGCATCATATGGTGCAAACATAACGGGTGAACGTCAAAAGGAAAAGCGACTTGTTGAACTTGCAACCACTGACGTATTGACGAAATTGAAAAACAGAGTGGCTTTTGATAATGAAGTTAATGATTGGCTTTACAGAGGTCAAAATTTTACAATGTACTTAATTGGACTTGATAATTTCAAATATCTTAACGACGTATATGGTCATTTGTATGGAGACGTTTTGTTAGAAAAAATCGGATACAAATTAGAACAGGAATTTGGTCATCAGAACGTATATAGATGGGGTGGCGACGAATTTCTGTTAATCGATGATAAATATGAAGATCGAGATGTTGAGAAAAAAATCAGTCAATTAATGACGATTATGACGAAAAAATGGAATATAAAAGAGCTCGAATATAGATCGTCAGCCAGCATTGGTATTGTAAAATATCCGGACAATGGTTCTGTTCTTGATAATCTGAAATCGAATCTAGATGTCACTCTAAATCACGCCAAACAAAGTGGGAAATCACAACATAAATTCTTCAGTGATGATCTGATTGAGAGCATTCGATATGAAGCGGCTATTGAAAATGAGCTTAAAGGAGCATTGATCAACGACCAACTGGAATTATATTTCCAACCTATATACGATATGGTAGATGACAAAGTCGTTTCAATGGAAACGCTTTTAAGATGGCCCAACAACAATGTTGGAGAGCGAAATATTGGTAAAGTGATCTCAGTAGCAGAAAAAACAGGCCAGATTATTATGGTGGATAGATGGGTTATAGCGAATGTGTTTAAAACCATTTGCAAGAACAAAGATGTATTTGGAACAACTGTAATATCCATTAATATTTCTGCACAATCATTTAATTCAAAAAAATTCATTGATTATTTAAATGAACAAATTGATGCGTATCATATTTCGCCAAGTCAAATCGAGCTAGAGATTACAGAGTATTCTATAGTGGAAGATCTTGAAAAATCGACAGAACTTATTTCTGAGATCAAGTCTCTGGGCGTAAGGATTTCGCTTGATGATTTTGGAACGAAATACTCGTCACTTAATTATTTAAGTAAATTACCTTTTGATGTTTTGAAAATTGATAAGTCGTACATTGACCATATTTTATTAGACAAAAAAGACCAGGCAATAGTCAGCCATCTAACGAGTTTAGCTGGTGATCTAGAACTCAATACGATTGTTGAAGGTGTTGAGTTTGAAGAACAAAAGGACATGTTGTTGGAACTTGGGTGTCGTTATGGACAAGGTTATTTATTTGCAAGACCTTTACCACTTAAAGAAACACTAAGTCTTTTAAAAGCTAAAAGCGGAAAATCGATGATTTCTTAAATTTAAAAAGCTGTCACAACTCAAATGAGTCGTGACAGCTTTTATTTTTTTTAAAACTGACTATGTTTAACGAATTTGTGACCAATCAATGTATTTGATCAATGAATCAATAATTCGCTCAAGCCCGGCTTGGTCTTCCTCATCAAATCTATTAAGAATAGGACTATCAATATCAAGAACTGCAACCACTGAACCGTCGACTATAATGGGCAGTACAATTTCTGAATTAGATGCAGAGTCACATGCAATGTGGCCAGGGAAGTCGTGGACATTCTTAACGAGTTGAACTTCTTTAGTTGAAACAGCTGTCCCGCAAACACCTTTACCAATTTCAATGTTCACACACGCAGGTTTACCTTGGAATGGACCAAGAACCAACTTATCATTCTTTAATAGATAAAAACCAACCCAGTTTATTTCATCAATGAGTAAGTTAAGCAGCGCTGAAGTGTTGGACAAGTTAGCAAGCCAGTCGCTTTCATCACCAACGAGTCCTATCAGCTTAATATTCATGTATTTATAGAGTTTATCTTTTGTATCGAAGTTCACTTTATCAATTGCTTTCATGGAAGCCTCCTCATGTACTAAAGGTCAAGAACATCAAATTCATTAAAGGCACGAATCGAAGTAAAGTATATGGCAAGTAATGTGCTGGCATAACGAATAACTAGTATCGCAAGCATGATCGCCATCTGGTACCTAATTGCTACAATTGGGAAAGACCCACCTAGAATTTGTCCGGTCATCATTCCAGGTAAATGAACAAGTCCAATAGTTTCTAGTGACGCAAGTGTAGGACTAATACTTGCTATAAGTGCATTTTTCACATAGGGAAGGAGCGCTTCACTCCTAGTTGCTCCAAGAGCCAGTGTATAAAAATATGTTTTTTGGTCATTTCGAATAGCATCATAGAATCGGTTGAGTCCGACGATTATGCCTGAAAGTGAATTTCCCATTAACATTCCGCCTATAGGAATGAAATATCTGGCATCGAATGGAGAGGCTAGGTTTATAACAATTTTATTGAAATAGAATATCATGACTATATTTGGAATAATAAATGCAGCCATTATAGGAATACCAACTTTACTGAATGAAAGCCCAGTGCTCTTTAGTGCTGAGAAGCCAGCAACAACAATCATAACAGTTAAGTATGCGCAGTTAAGGAGCGGATCGTTTCGCTCAAATAGAAATTGTAAAAATAGCCCTACAAGTGTTAGCTGAATAAACATTCGAATAATGACATAAACCATTCTTTTGTTGAGAGACAGTTTGAGCTGTTTGTTCATCAACATCAGTGGAATAATCAATATTAAGAGTAAGAAAAGACCCATGTAAGTGATTTGAGTGGTTCCCATTAATCCCACCTCACTTTTCGAATGTTTTCATGATCCCAGATTTCATCGTGTGAAATGATAATGACGGTTTTGGGACTGTTAATAATTATATTACGAACAGACTCTTTCAGAGCGGGGTCTAAACCTGATGTAACTTCATCAAGCAACCAAACGGGGCGGTCAAGAAGGAAACAGATCGAGAGACCCAGTCGTTGTCTTTCTCCGCCAGACAAATCCTTAACATTTTTTTCTAATATTTCTGTTTCTAAGTTTAATGCATTAAAAGAAGTAATAACATCTTCTTTGTTAAGATCATGCTCATGATTCACTTTAAAGCTGAAAATATGTTCAAGTAAAGACCACACATTCTGCTCAGGTAAATCAACATCTTGACTTACATAACAGCACTGACTCCGAATGGAGTGACGTGTGTTTTTTTCAAGAGCTTTATCATCAAGAAAGATCTCTCCGGAATCGGGTTTTTGAAAACCAAGAAGAAGTCTTACCAACGATGATTTTCCACTTCCAGAGGGTGCATTTAAAAGTATTTTTTCGCCTGCGTTAATGGTTAGGTTAAATCCACTAAAAATTTGTTTTTGTCCAAGTTTAAGATGGATGTTGCTATACCTAATTGCCTTTGAGAGCATCATGAACTTGAACCCTTCGGTGCTTTAGTATATTCCTCAAATAATGTCCAAGGTTCTTCTTCTGTAGGCCAATCTGTAAATGTTAGTGCTTCGTTGGTGATTGGGTGCATGAATGATATTTTATGTGACCACAGGGCTATTTGAACCCATTTGCGACTACGTTTGTAACGAGGGTTGTATTTTGTATCGCCAAAGAGAGGAAGACCCGCTGCAGATAATTGAACGCGTATTTGATGGTGACGTCCTGTTTCAAGTTTTACTTCAACAAGTGTATAAGTGTCGCGTTTGATTTTTACAGATTCAATAGCTCTATAAGTGAGTCGAGCTTCTTTAGCACCTTCATTATTTTTGTGTACAACAAGACTCACATTATCTCCAGCTTTTTTCTTTAAATGGTGTACAAGTTGTACGTCTCCAGATTCTGCTTCGCCGTCGACAACACAAAGGTATGACTTATCAAATGTTCGGTCCTTAAATTGTTCTGACAATCCGTGTGCAGCTTCTTTAGTTTTGGCATATACAATGAGACCGCCGACTGGTCGATCAAGTCTGTGCACAACGTGTAAATTAATCCTTCGATGTTGTTTGACCTTTTTATTAAGTTTAGCTTCAATTTCATTAACTAAACTACGATCGCCGGTGGGATCGTTCTGACAAGGCATTTTAGGTGGTTTTTGGACAACAATTATATGTTCGTCTTCATAATGGATTAGCATATGTCACTCCTATATTTTTGCTTACTTTAAAATTAATAATACTCTCATTACATTATAGTGCCTTATTTTTATGATTGCTATAGATTTTAAAGTTGTACTGTTATCCATTATCAACGTTGGGTATAAATATCACAAACCATAATGCGAAGGGGGGAACACCTATGTCAGTACATTTTTTCTACAGTTATCGGGATGAATTGGTTAAAAAATTAAAAGAGCACTACGCAGATGATGTTGAGGTATGGAGAAAACAAGTTCAAGAGACCAAGCAACTTGATGAAGCAGAAGCAATGCTTCGGAAATACTTCAGTTCACTTGTGACAGAACTTGGCGATGTGATTGATGCTTCGAACGGTGAAATATTTCTTGATGAACAAGATGGCAAAGTGATGGAATTAAAAATTCAACAAAATTTTGTGAGATTTACCCGTCAGGAGAGAGCAATCCAAGTGAAGATTGGATACTATGTTACTGAAAATGACATGGTTGAAACAGCGATCCTTGGTTATGTGGTTCCTGGTGCCAAACATCCGGTCATGAAGAAAATTGGTAAGATACATCAAGGTAGTACTTTCGATGAAAACACCATCAATTTCTATCTGAGATCTGCATTCGGAGAGTGGCTACACAATATAGACAGCACACATGTGGACACTGTTTAACTACGAGTGAGGACTATCGATTACGATCAGAAGCCAGCAGAAATGCTGGCTTTTATTGTGCCCTTTAAGTTATTCTTACTGAAATAACATCCTTCGAATTTCGTTTTTTATTGCGTATTAATGGAGTTTTTGTGTAACCAAGAGCGATAATTAATGAAACGCGTTCGTGTTTCGGAATATTGAGAAGTGGTTTGATTTTATTTTCATTAAACCAGCCAATCATACAAGTACCAAGACCCTCTTCCGAAGCTTGGAGGCAAAAATGTTCTGCTGCAATACCGATATCAATTAGATAATATGGCAGTCCAGATATCATTTGTCCAACTTTTGTACGGATGTTGCCACGAGTTCCAGTGATGACAATCATGACAGGTGCTTCGAGTGAGAATTTATTAAAAGTCACTGCCTCGTTGAATGTTGAACGAGCGATTTTATTTTTTAGTTCAGGATTTGAAACAATATAGAATTTCCATGGTTGAGAATTACATGCCGAAGGGGCAAATCTCGCAGCTTCAAGGCATCTGTCTATTTTTTCTTCTTCAACAGGTATTGAGTCAAAAGCTCTATCGCTTTGTCTTTTTTTTATTAACTCTAGAAATGACATAGATTTTCATCCTTTCCTTTTTCGTAGTGAATCAAGGTGATCGCTCTATTATATCAGAAATAGAATAGAGCTTTATTTTGAAATTTATTTCATAGATTTTGAAAAAAATTTCAAAATTACGTAAAGAAAATAGCCAGAAAGCGCTAAAATGCTGTTCTCAATTTTGGCATGGTCCTTGCAATATTAAATGAGTGACTGGATATTGGAGGGGAAATAAAAGGAGGAGAACAACAATGAAAGCAAGAGCGCCTTATTTAATGGAAGCAATAATGACGTTTGCAGTGTTAATCTTTGTTATGGGAATTGGTATAGCAGTATTTGGAGCCGATCCACATATTCCTATGCTCATAGGTACATCGATTGCTGCGGTTATGGCGTTAAGACTCGGTCATAAATGGGCAGAGGTCGAGCAGTTTATGTTTGATGGTATTCATCAAGCACTACAAGCCATCATTATTTTAGCAATTATTGGTGTCCTTATTGGTGTCTGGATTTTATCAGGCGTTGTACCGACGATGATTTATTATGGACTCGGCATATTATCTCCAAAGATATTCCTGGTGGCAGCTGTATTGATCAGCTCTGTAACATCACTCGCAACGGGAACTTCATGGGGAACAGCTGGAACAATCGGTATCGCTCTAATGGGTATTTCTCAGGGAATGGGCATTCCTGCACCCATCGCAGCTGGAGCGATTATATCTGGTGCATATTTTGGTGACAAAATGTCTCCACTTTCAGATACAACGAACTTGGCGCCAGCGATGGCAGGCACCGATGTGTTTACACACATTAAGTTTATGCTGAAACCGACTGCAATTGCATATGGTATTGCACTGGCTGTGTTTGGATTCGTAGGATTTAGATTTAGCGGTACTGAAATGGACGTTACTACGATAGAGACGATGCGTACTGGTCTTGCAAATGCATTTACAATTTCACCGATTTTACTGTTGCCACCTGTTGCGGTTATTGTTTTAATATCTAAAAAAATGCCAGCGATTCCAGGGATTTTCATCGGCATTGTGTTAGGGGCAGTATTAGGTCCGATTTTTCAGTCTGCAAGCTTCGGGGATATTCTAAGTGTTAGTTATGGTGGGTATGTTTCAGCTACGGGCGTTGAGTCAATTGACAGTTTGTTGTCATCTGGCGGTTTGATGAATATGATGTATTCTATTTCTCTTACAATCATTGCAATGATGTTTGGCGGTATTATGGAAAAAACGGGACAATTGGATGTTATAGTTGAACGTTTATTAAGACTTGTTAAGTCAACACCGGGTCTGATCTCAATGACAATTATGACTTGTATAGGATCTAATATGACGATGCCAGAACAGTATATTTCGATTGTCGTACCGGGTCGTATGTATGCAAAAGCATATAAAGATCGTAATCTACATCCCAAAACATTATCAAATGCTCTTGAATCTTCAGGTACTTTAACTTCTGCGTTAATTCCTTGGAATACATGTGGTGTATTCTTGATGGGTGTACTCGGAGTTCCTACAATGCAATATGCACCTTGGGCAATTTTTAACTATATGATGCCGATTGTTGTTATTTTGCTTAGTTTTGTTGGAGTTACAGTTGCAAAGTTAAACCCTGAAGAAAAACTGGAAAACATCGCATAAATGGATTATCAAGTTTATATGATATGTTAAACTAAAAACCGGAGGAAACTCCGGTTTTCAAATGTAGAGAATAGGGTGGGGTGGCGAATTGAAAAGAAATCTATTATTTATAAGTGTCATAATTTTCGGCCTCGCTGTCTATTTTATGAATGAAATGATCAAAATTGATTATAATCTCAATTTGGTCGAATATGTGAACTTATCAAAAGACTATACGAATGAAGAAAAAGAATTGCTTAATAGAATGGGACCACTCACTTATGGTGGGAATATAACAGAGCCACCTTTGGGCCAGTATTATGAAGATACGGGACAGTATTTAGGTCTGGTTACGGATTTTATGTATGCACTGGCTATTGAAATGGAGACAGATATCGTTTTAAAACCCATGGTTTGGAATGATGCTTTAGAAGCGTTAAAAGAAGGTGAAATTGATCTCTGTGACTTAACACCGTCGAGTGAACGAGCGGAGTATTATCTATTTTCAGATCGTATTTATAATTTAGATGGGATTGTACTGAAAGCATCAAATAATACGGAACTTGATAGTTTAGGAAAATTAAATGGGAAAATGGTGGGTGTTCAACGTGGAGACTTTATTATTGAAAGTTTGAAACTCCAAGGCATTGAGCCCATGTACATATATACAGATAATTTGACAGATGCACTGGAACTTTTGTATTCAGGAATGGTGGATGCCGTTGTTGGAGACGAGCCAGTCATCAAAAATCAACTGAATGATGGTCGTTTTGTGAATGATTATGAGACGTTACCTGAGAAAATCTATGAATCCTATGTTGTACTTGGTATTCCAAAAGACAATAATGCCCTGCTACCTATTTTAGATAAGGCAATTTTTCGCTTGAAAAAGGCGGGTGTATTACAAAAAATCCAGATGAAGTGGTTAGGATCTGATGGCGTTTCTGAGGCATGGCGTGCCAATGAGAAAATGAAAAGATCTGTCTTTGTCATAAGCGCATTGTTTATCATAGTTATTTATCTTGTATATGCATGGAATAGAAACCTTAAATTGCTGGTGGATGAACGAACCAAAGACTTAAGTATCATGGCCGAGGAACTTGAGGTTATACTGGATAATATAAGATCGATAATCATTTTGGCAGATCAAGACGGGTGCATAAAGAAAATCAAAGGAGATATTTCTCAGTGGCATGAAATATCAGATGAAAATAAAGTCAAGAACATCGACGAACTTCTTTTTATAAGAAAACTGGAAGACACCTTGATGAATGGACATGGAATAACCTTGAATAGATTAGAAGAGTCCATTTCTTTAGATGTACGTCATATCAATAGCATTTATGAATGTTATATTACACCAATTGAAGGACGAAGTCCGCTGTTGATGATTATTGCAACCAATACAACACTAGAACGCATACAAAAAGCACAGATCATTCATACGAACAAAATGGAGGCTGTGGGTCGACTTGCTGCAGGTATTGCTCATGAGCTTAGAAATCCACTTGGGATTGTAAGGAATTCAACATATATTTTAAGAGATAGCTACCAAGCGGGTGATGAGGAAGCCTTAGCTGTTGATGCGATTGACCGTTCAATAAAACGTGCCAGTAAGATTATTGAGAATCTATTAAACTACTCACGTTTAAATGATAACGGAACTACAAATGTTAATATTAGTAATGTGATTGGTGAGACTGTGAAATTTTATAAGAAAAGCGCACAAAATAAGAATGTTGAGTTTGAGGTTATAAGTGATTTCGACATTCAGTTATGCTGTGATGAAAGCGCGGTTCGCCATGTTGTGACAAATTTGATTGGTAATGCTATGGATGCCATTGAGTCTGAAGGTCGTATATCCATTCGTTTGAAATTGGAAGATGAACTTGTTTCGATTGATATTTCAGATACAGGTGAAGGGATTGAGGAAGAGGACATTGAGAAGATATTTGATCCGTTTTTTACAACGAAACCTGTAGGAAAAGGAACTGGACTTGGACTTTATATTGTTTATTCTCAAGTGAGCAAATTAGGTGGAAAGATTGGTGTACGGAGTCAAATTGGTATAGGCAGCACTTTCACAGTAAGTTTTCCAGCGACGAGGTGATATAAATGTTAGACGTATTAATAGTGGATGATGAAAGAGATTTTAGAGAGCTGCTGCATATTATTTTGAAACGAAATGGGATCAAGTCAACACAGGCCAAAGACGGATTTGAAGCCATTGAACGACTAAAGGAAAAAAAGTATGATGTGGTTCTTACGGATTTAATGATGGATGGTTGTGATGGTATGGCGCTTCTTGGACACATATCAGAGTATTATCCAAATGTTGATACCATCATAATGACAGCGTATGGCAGTATTGAAAATGCTGTTGAAGCGATTAAAATGGGGGCATTTTCTTATTTTATCAAAAGCAATGATCCTCAGGAAATTCTATTTGATCTAAAAAAAATCGAAAAGATTCGAAATCTATCAGTGGAAAATCAAAGGCTTAAGGATTCATTTATTGACCAAGGCGTCATGTTAGAATCAAATAATGTAAAATTTGTGAGGGCACTTGATTATGCGAAACGAGCAGCTGATTCTGATTCGAATATTCTTATTCTAGGCGAATCGGGTGTGGGTAAAGAAATTTTTGCCCAGTATATTCATCAAAATAGTCCAAGATACCAAAATGTTTTTATGCCAGTTAACTGCTATAGTTTTGCTGATGCACTTATTGAAAGTGAATTATATGGTCATGAGCGTGGTGCTTTTACTGGGGCAACAGATGCTCGAGTTGGCCGTTTTGAAGCCGCTGACCAAGGTACTCTTTTTCTAGATGAAGTGGGTGATCTTCCTGAGTCAACTCAGATTAAAATACTTAGAAATCTGGAAAATCGTGAAATTACGAAAATTGGCAGCAATAAAACGGTAAGAACAAATTTTCGTCTTATATCTGCTACGCATAAAGATTTAAAAAAAGCGATACAGGAATCGACCTTCAGGGAGGATCTGTTTTATAGATTAAGTACTGTTATTATTGAAATTCCACCACTTCGTGAAAGGGTAGAAGATATACCTCTGTTGGTGGATTACTTTGTTAGACAAGCAGCTTTGGAAATGAAAAAACCAATTCAATCTATAGAACCTGCACTAAGAGATGCCCTCTACAATTATGATTATCCAGGCAACATACGTGAAATGAAGAATATAATTGAGAGAACAGTTGTACTCTCTGTGGGTGGAGTCTTACGAATGGATGAGGGATTTAAGTTAAGTCCGCTGGATGACGGAAGTCCCAATCAAAGTTTACGTGATATTCGTCAAGCTGCAGAGAAAAGGCATATTAAAGCTGTTCTTCAGCAGTGTGAACAGAATTATAAACAAACAGCTGAAATATTAGAATTGAGTGTGCGACAGCTTTACAATAAGTGTAATGAGTATGGAATAGGACATGGTATCTAACCAGAGTATTCATGGAAAATGCCAAGAATGATCACTTAGAATCATCCTTGGCATTTGTTGTATAGATATATATTAAAGCTTTAAGCTTTTAGGTCCATAAACAGTCCTTGGTACCATGCTAATTGATCTTCGTCTTGGTTTGTAGGAGGCTGAATGGCTTTTAGGTTGTGATAAAAGTCAAAAAGCTTACGTAAAAATCCACCAGAATGAGTGAGGAAGATGAACGCTTTAGGTGATTTTTCAAAATGCTCTTTTAGATTTCTTTTTCGAGCCCACAGGTGAGAATCTGGTTGAATGACAATTGATAGCTTCGTTAATTGAGCTTCATAGAAATTCACAAATTTATGAAGACTGTCCAGATGTGTTGTTTCAAATGTTTTGTCAAATTCAGCTAGAGCATCCACAACATGATTGTGAGCTTCTAACACTTCTATTAAATGGTCAATGAAGTGATCGGGGTCCTCTTGAAGTGAAGCCCAGGCATCTTCAAAGTTTTGTTCCTCGCTATAAAATTGTCTGTACTCCTCTTTCATGCTTTGAAGTTTATCATATACGATATCAATTGATAGAAGGCGATTTGATTCATCTTCATCTGACTTTAGTCTAGAAGGCACAGTTCGATCGGGTCTTTCAACGTAGCCATTGTGACTTTGACTCGTTTTACCATGTCTTAATTGATTTGTGGGTCGTCCTGATTTGGATGCTCTGTTTACTTTCATAAAGTCACCACCTTTAACTGGTTTCGTATTGTTATTATAGTTATCGGCACGAATTGTATGAAATTCACAATTTTTAACCAAATATTCAGAAAATTAGAGTTTGAGACATTGCGTGAAGTAGAGAGTTTCATTCATAATATGTGATAAAATAGTCATAGTGGGAAAATATTAGAATAATTACAGGAATATATATCATAATAATCCGGACTAAGGACGCTGAAAGGCAGGTTGATAAAGTGTCGACAAGATTCGAAGAAATGAGAAGAAATATAGCGGATCAACTTTTAGATTCTAAATTTATTAATGAGCTTCAACTGGATGAAGAAAAAATTCATCAGTTTCTTTATAGTGATCACTTTCACAAAGCCTTATCTAAAATAATTGAAGAACAGGATTATCATTCACGCGTGCTCTATGAGGCGATGTTGCCGCTGCTTGGCGAAATTATGCCTCTAGATCATCCGGAGAATGTACTCGACTATATTTATAAATACGTATTGAATTTGGCATTTCCAGATGCTCTGGATTTCAAAATTCGTGAAGACATGAACTCAGCATGTCGGGTGTATTTGACGGCACTTAAAATATCATCAGAGTTCCAAAAAACTTCTGATGACGGCTCGTGGCAAAGTCGGTATGCCATAAACTTACTTTCTGAGCAGGATATTGAACAACTAGAAGACGAGACAGAATACCGTAGATTTACCCGTGCATTTGATGAAGAATATACATATGAACTCATGAAGTTGAATCAAGATGTTGTAGGGTATTCGACGCTGGATCATGTTTGTGGTGTTCATCATTTATCCATGAAAGTTGCGCGTCAGCTTCGTCGTGTTGGTATTCCACTGGATATGGGTCGTGTATCAGGTGCAGCAGCAGGGCACGATGTTGGTAAATACGGTTGCCGTGCTGAAGAGCAAAAACGTGTGGCTTATTATCACTATTACTACACTGGAGAATGGTTCAAAAAGAGAAATATAGTTTATATTCGTAACGTTGCCATTAACCATTCAACATGGGATTTGGAACTTGAGAATCTTCCTATTGAAGCTCTTGTCCTTATCTATAGTGATTTCCGTGTAAAATCAAATTCAGAGCGGAAAATGACATACTATACATTAGACGACTCATTTAAAGTTATTCTTGATAAGCTTGATAATGTTGACGAGGCTAAAGAGAAGCGCTACAAGCGTGTATACAGAAAATTAAAAGACTTTGAAGAGTATATGATACACCTTGGTGTTGATGTAGACCCAAATTCAGAAAATGAGTTACCTGATGGTTACAAGCCTGAGTTGGATCACTATTCATTGCTTCAAGGTAAGGAAATTATTCAAAATGCAAAGTATGCATCTGTGAGTCATAATATTCGACTCATGCATCATCTTCGTAATGAGACCTCGTTGAATAAAATGCTTGAAAGTGCCCGTGATTTAGGCGATTTAAGTGGTCTTCGTGGGTATATTGAGGTCTTGGAAGAATACCATCCGTATTTAACTCAGAAACAAAAGTTAATCGTCATTAAATTCTTATATGAGCAATTGGGCAGACCGGAAGAAGATATACGTAAACAGTGTGCAGCTCTTTTAGGTGTTGTCATTGGAACTTATGATGAAGAACTTAGAAAAGAGCTCCCAAAAGACGTATCGTTAGACAATCCGGAAGTTATGTCTATTGATCTATTTGAGAAATATCTAAATGCATTTTTATATCCTGATCAAAAGATCATTGGTAAACATAGAGGGTGGATCAGCTATGCTTCGAGAAGTATGGTGCGGTCTTACTTTAGATCCCAACCCAATCCACAAAAGAAAAGTGATGCAGTAGAAGTGGTGTTGTCTTACTTAAAACACCCTGATGATAACAACGAAATCAGATTCTATTTACTTGCATCTATACCGGGACTTCCGTTTGGTGAATGTACTGAAAATCAGCGTAATGCAGTTATAGATTATACCTATGATATGTTGCTGTGTGACCATATTGATACAAAGCTAGCGGCATTTCGCGCGTTAGATGAAATGATGCCGTTTGCTAAGAAGCGCTTACAAAAGAGATACCATGTTGGAGATGCTTTGATTGAAGGCTTTGAGGCGTCAGCACACCCTGCACTGAACTTTGCAAGACTCAAACTTGTTGAAAGTCTTGAACTTGATAAAGAAACATGGTCGCGATATGCAGAGCCGTGTCATGATGATTTAAAAGAAAAATCGATCTTATTCTTAAGCAACTTAAAATCTGCAACGCATTTTATTGCAAAACGCTTCCAAGTTGACTTACTTGTGCGCCATACCCTTGAAGACGATTACGATGATGCATTTTATACTGCCATGCATTTCTGTAATCTACTGAAGGTTAGCGCGGTTGAGACTGTGAGAAATAGAGCTGGTGTGGGACTTATTGAGCTTGTGCCGTATCTTTCTTTTGAGCAACGAAATGATATCGTAATTGAGTTACTAAGGGCTCTTGAAATGGAGTCGTACCAGTTTACACGTTATATTCCACAGTATTTAGGTAAGATTCTTATGTATATTAAACCTGTGGAGCTTGATGAAATTCTTGATAGTTTCCAAGAACGTGTTAAGAGCGCCAATGCTCAGATAACAACTTTAATGCTTCAAACAGTTGGTGTTGCCATAAGTCACTATACTGGTTACAAGAAAATGTGTGACAATGATCAAAACGGTTACAAGCGACGAATGACCATGATGTTAGGCATTCTATTCAACGGATTTGTGAATTACAATCCTGTTGTGAATCAGGTTGCTTTCCGAGTTATTGGGAAACAAATATTTGCTTCTAAGTCTATGAGTAAGACAATGAAGACTGAAATATTTAAGCTGTCGATAAAGAAAATAATGGCACTTATGGTTGATACAGATGAGAATATTGAGCTTGTATTCTTCAATAATGCAGGTGGCCTCAAACACATTTACAGATTTATTTCTGATTATGTATTTGAAGAAGGTGTGCTTGAATTAAGCGGCAATCGTAAAGTGGCATTTTTCCCAGGTGCTTTTGATCCTTTCAGTCTGAGTCATAAGGAGATTGCTAAAGAGATTCGTGACTTAGGATTTGAGGTTTACTTGGCCGTAGATGAGTTCTCATGGTCCAAACGAACACAACCCAATCTAATTCGCCGAGATATTATTAAAATGTCCGTGGCTGACGAAATTGATATTTACACGTATCCAAGATATTTGCCGACGAACATTGCCAACCCTAAAGATTTACTTGAACTAAAACATAAATTTAAAGATTCTGATGTGCATATTGTTGTGGGTGGTGATGTTATAGTCAATGCCTCCGCTTACAAACAAGCTCAGACGCCGGGTGCGATTACAACTTTTAAACACGTTGTATTTGATCGGATCATTCCGAATGAACCTGAGAAGGATGCAGCGTTTGATAAAGCATTCGCCCTACTTCCAGAGGGTTCGGTAAGGCTCCAGTTGTCAGAACAGTTTAAGAGCATCAGTTCCACGCAAATTAGAAATTATATTGACGATAATAGAGATATATCAGAACTTGTGGATCCCTTGGCACAGCGTTTTATCTATGAACGAGGACTTTACCAACGTGAACCGATGTATAAAGAAATCCTGACGACAAAGTCATTAACACTTGAAATTGTGGAAGAGCCAACGCCTACACTTCTTGAAGAGCTTGCAACCGTGGTTAAGTATGATTTCAGTGAGTCTTATACAAGGTTTAAAGAAGTGGCGCATAAAAAGAGT
>Ga0209379_10000422_pt1 | contig 37390 bp, 37 predicted proteins | sample tdDd001_FD_187124 | JGI IMG/M metagenome (GOLD analysis project Ga0209379, IMG submission 187124) | Marine sediment microbial communities from the Atlantic coast under amendment with organic carbon and nitrate - tdDd00.1 (SPAdes)... | ecosystem: Environmental > Aquatic > Marine > Coastal >... | reverse complement strand
TTGTTATTATTCTCTTTTTTTTTTTTTTATTCTAGAAACAACAAAAGTTGTGATTGTATAAAAAATAAAAGTGGAGGAGTGTGTTGCCAGCTGTGTTCTTGCCGGTGTTCCGTTCTATGGTTAAGAGATTTTTGTTATAATATTGAGTTCTGTTACAAAATATATGGTAAATACAATTTATTCAACCGAATAATATGCATTCAACACCATTTTTTGGGTTGAATAAATTGAAAGGTTTTGAATCCTATGATATGATGAGTAGGGGGAGACGAATGTATGAAGCGTAAAATTGTAGAAAATTTCAAATTGTGGAAAGACACTTATAGTCATATGCCATTGATAGTACTTGGAGCACGTCAGGTAGGAAAGACCTACACGCTAGACGAATTTTGTAAAGAAAACTATAAACACTATTTATACGTTAACTTAGAAAGTGATGATCAAATAAGAGGTGTATTTGAAAATACGATGGAACCAAAACGCATCATGGATAACATAGCAGTGTTAAAAGGAATACAAATTGACATCGAAGAAACAGTCATTTTCTTTGACGAGATTCAAGTAAGCGAAAGGGCCATAAGCTCATTAAAGTATTTTAATGAAGCAAAAGAGAACTATAAGATTGTGTGCGCTGGAAGTATGTTAGGCGTTGCATTAAATCGATTTAAACATTCTTTTCCTGTAGGTAAAGTTTACAGACAATACATGTATCCATTTGATTTTGAAGAATACTTATGGGGCCTTGGAGAAGTGTTACTATCAGAAGAAATAAACACTTGTTATAAATCTAATCAAACTATAATGGAACCTGTTCATATAAAAGCTTTAGATCTGTACAAAGAATATCTTTACATCGGTGGCATGCCAGCTTCAATAAAAGAGTTTGTTTTAAAAAATAAAATGTTAAGTGCGTATGATGATACCATCAAGAAAAGTATTTTGGAAGATTACTTATCAGATATGAGTAAATATACAACTTCATCAGAACAAATAAAAGTCAACAAACTTTATAAATCGATACCAAAACAATTGGGGAGAGATAACAGTAAATTCAGTTATAAGTTAGTGGATGAAAAAGGCAGTAAAAGAGTATATGAAACATCACTTGATTGGTTAAATAACAGCTTTATAACCAATAAATGTGTCTTAGTAGACTTCCCAGAAATACCATTGTCTGCTTACGAAAAAGAAAACTACTTTAAAATATATTTAAGTGATGTAGGTCTTCTATCTCAGTTAGCGGGTATTGAAAAAAAAGATATATATTCAGATGAAATGAAACTATTTTCAGGGATGTTAACAGAAAATTATGTTGCTAATATGATGGTATCAAATGGTATGAGATTACACTATTGGCAATCAAAACATAACGCTGAGATTGATTTTTTGATTAATATTGAAGGCAATATTATTCCTGTTGAAGTGAAAGCTTCTAGTAATACAAAATCAAAATCATTAAAAGTATATATAGAGAAATACAAGCCTGCTTTTGCAATCAGAGTCTCAGGAAAAAACTTTGGTTTTTCAGGAGGTATTAAATCTGTACCATTGTATGCAGCACATATGATTAAGTAAATTTTCTGTAAGTATAAAAACTGGCATGGTTTATATGGCGTAATAATATAGTTGCACATCATGGAGCGATAGAATATCAAAGTATTCATCGGTGGTAAAACTTTATGAGAAAACGAAATAGACTAAAGATATAATAACAAAGCATTATCTCATTTGAGGTAGTGCTTTATTTAAAACATTAAAGTGGCTCAACTATATGTACTGATGGTTCGTACTATCGAATTACCTAATTCTGTTGGATAATTTTTACATTTTATAAAATTGCAATGTATTCATTCCTGAGATATGATATGATGGTATGGAAACTAAAATATGGAGAATGACTATGGAATTACAAGGTATCGTTGAAGAAATAATATTTAAAAATGAAGAAAATGGATACACCATTGCATCAGTTGATCATGATATGGAACTTCTAATTGTGGTTGGATTTATGCCGACCATCAAAGAAGGTGAAATGATGCGGTTTATTGGTGAGCCTACTTTTCATAAAACATATGGTGAACAGTTTAAAGTATCAAGTAGCGAAGTCATTGAACCAACTGAAGTTAAAAGTATTCAGAAGTATTTGGGTTCTGGCATTATAAAAGGTATTGGACCGTCTTTAGCTGAAAGAATAGTTCAGAAATTCAGTGAAGATACGATGGATATCATCAGATACAATCCTAATAAATTATTAGAGATTGCAGGTATCGGCAAAAATAAATTAGATCAGATTGTTAAGTCGTATGCAGATACAAGAGCCATGAGTGATGTGGTGATGTTTTTACAAAAATATGAAGTCTCATTGGCTTATGCGACTAGAATATACAATACTTATAAAAGTAAAACCATAGAAAAAGTGACGGAAAATCCTTATATTTTAGCTGAAGAAATCAAAGGTATTGGTTTTAAGATGGCGGATGGTATTGCTAAAACTATGGGGGTAGAAAAAGACAGTCCTTATAGAATTTACAGTGGTATCAAACATGTGATGACTTTGATAACGCAGCAAGGCCATACCTATTCTTATGAAGATGACCTGATTCGTGAAGCCTCAGAGATATTGGTTGTAAGTAGAGAGGTTATTAAAACAGAACTGACAGAACTCATCATAAAAGGGGACTTACACAGAACGAAATTCGAAGATAGAGAAGTCATCTATCTTGTTAACTATTACAATGCAGAGTTGAGTGTTTGTAAGAAAATATCTAAACTCACTTATTCTCAAGTAGAGATCATTAACGTAGAAGCAGATAAAGAAATCGATTATTGTGAAAAAAATGGTAGTATTGCTTTAGCGGATCAGCAGAAAGAAGCAATCTCTCAGTCTATCACTCAAGGTGTGATGGTTATTACTGGTGGTCCTGGTACAGGAAAAACAACGATAATCAATTCGATTATAGATATATTTGAAAGACAGAATTTAAAAGTATTATTGGCAGCACCCACAGGTCGTGCAGCAAAAAGAATGTCAGAAGCAACAGAACATGAAGCAAAGACCATTCATAGACTTTTAGAGTATCAATTTAGCGAAGCTGGTTTTTTAGCATTTAATAAAAATGCTGAGAATCCTTTGGTAGCAGATCTGATTATTATTGATGAAGCATCGATGCTTGATATTCTTCTGATGAACAATCTTTTGGAAGCAATATCTTATGGTACTAGAATGATTTTTGTGGGCGATATAGACCAATTACCAGCCGTTGGAGCAGGTAATGTACTCAGTGATTTGATCAATAGTGGTATCATCAAAACTGTAGCTTTAACTGAGATCTTTAGACAAGCTCAGGAAAGTATGATAGTTACCAATGCTCATAGAATCAATACAGGGCAGATGCCTATCGTGAATGAAAAAGATAAAGATTTTTACTTTATCAAACAAAAGACACCGAATGGTGTGATAGATACAATTGTTAATCTCTGTAAAGATAGATTGCCCAATTATTATAAATTTGATTCATTAAAAGATATTCAAGTTTTATCTCCGATGAAGAATTCGCCAGCTGGAGTTTTAAATTTAAATCAATGTTTACAATATGCACTTAATCCTCCTAAGAAGGAAAAACCAGAAAAAGCTTTTGGTGATACAACCTTCAGAGAAGGGGATAAAGTGATGCAAATAAAAAATAACTACAATATCAAATGGAAATCCAGATATTCTTATGAAAAAGGAGAAGGGGTTTTTAATGGTGATATTGGTTATATACAAGAAGTGAACCTTAACAGAAAAGCCTTATTGGTCGTATTTGATGACGATAGGGAAGTGGAATATGAGTTTGGACAATTAGATGAATTGGTACTTTCTTATGCTGTTACAGTCCATAAGAGTCAAGGATCTGAATTCCCCGTTATTGTTATGCCCCTTTATAATGTACCTATGATGTTAAAGAATAAGAATATATTATATACCGCTATAACGAGAGCAAAAGAATTAGTGGTTTTAGTAGGGACTGAAATACAGCTAAAAGGTATGATTCAAAATATCAGCCATGCCAGAAGAAACTCAGGCCTCATCCATATGTTTAAAATCATAGAAGAAGCATTTAAAGAAGACAAATAGAACAAAAAAATCCAGAAGAGATTCTGGATTTTTTGCATCTAATATATTAAGAGTAATCTCACAATCACTTAGCTGAAATCGAATAAACGACTTGCTTTATTGTGATATTATTTGTTTCTAAAAGATCGACTATAAATTTATGCTGTGAGGCAGTTCTAGAATCTGAAAATATTCTTACTTTTGGTCTAAGTGGATAATCGGGAACATTTTCTAAAACAACACCTCTTTGACCATTGGATAATAAAACATAGGTGCCAACAGGGTACGGTATAATTTTTCTGACAAATATATTGGTTAACTCGAAATCGAATAAAGTACTTGCAGTTGCCATTAAATATTCAATTGCCTCAATTTGTGAATGAGCTACTCTATAACTTCTATCCGATGTCATTGCATCATAGACATCTGAGATCATGAGTATTTTAGAAAGAGGATTGATATCATCTGAGGTCAGGTGTTTTGGATAGCCGCTACCGTCCAATCTTTCGTGATGCTGCAAAATGAGGTTCTTTATATGTGCGTTTATAGTGGTGTTGTCGTTGATGTAGTTATACCCTAGATAGGGATGCCTTTTGATTTCGTTGAATTCAGCCGCATTGAATACATTAGGACTATTTAACAATTCTGTACTAAGCCAGTGGTTTCCAATATCGGCTAATAGGGCACCGTAACTTAAGTTTTCCAGTTCCGTTATTTTAAGTCCCATTTCAAGACCGATGATAACTGATAAAACAGCAACGTTAACAGAATGTTCATAGTAATAATCCTGAACATTTTTTATTGCCATCATGGAAATATCAGTGTTTTTTGATTGCATGATTTCTTTTATAAGTGACTTAGAAATACTTGTAATATCTTTGGCTAAATACATACCATAATCACCATATTTTAATTGCTTTTTCTGTTGTTTTACTTTCAAATCAAATGTTTCGATACATTTTTTTATATTGTAAACAGAAGCTTGACGTACTTTCGGATTGATAATATCTTTAACGGGTTCGCTATCAGGATCGATAGTATCTTTTAAGAACTCTTCATCTCTAATATAAACAGATTGAATACCGAACTGTTTGATTCGATTAATATTTTTTTCGCTCAGAGTTGCACCAGCAGTCATAAGGACTTGCATATTGGAATTGAAAATGCTAACTGCAAGAGTTTCGCCACCTGAAAGAAATGATAAAGGCATAAATCTCATGATGCAATCCTTTCTTATTGAAGGTACTAAGGTTATGTGTGTGTTTAGTCACATATATCAACTTAATCTTAGACAATTTTATTTAATGTCTTATAACTATTAATATCCATTTGAGCCGAATTGGGTTTTGCTAATTTAAAATAGTTTAAAGTTTCTTCTTTTATAGCAATCTGATCTGTGGATAACAAAAGGTTAATCAAATGTTCGTCGAATTCTAACAATGATACAAATTTATTGTAATTGTATTCATTGTAATCACTGATTAACATTGATATTTCTGTATATATCCTGAGAATTTCTCTTGTCCACAGTCCAGCAATGTTACAAGGTGTATCAATTGACCATAATCCTTCGTGATTACCTTTTTGGATCAATTCACTGTAAAAGGCTTCAGTCATCTTACCGATAGATTCTTCCATTCTCATTCTGATCAAACCGTTACCTTCAGAAGATAACATCTTCATAAAATCAGGCCATCTGATGACATAGTCAGACTTATAGATATTGATGGCTTTAAAAACCCCATTAAAAACTTTGATGGTATCATTATTATAAAAATCGTAAAGATTATTGTAGTATGTTTTTAAGTCATCTACATAGCTGTCAAAAGTGGTATCAATGATATCTTCTTTTGATTTGAAATGATGATAAAATCCACCCTTAGAAGAACCGGATGCTTTCACAATATTAGCTATGGTTGTTTCTTCGTACCCCTGGGTACCAAATAAGTCGTAAGATACTTTTATGATCTTCTCTTTTAATGTCATGGTAAACTCCTTAGATAGTAAGACTTCTCTTATCAAACATCTTAATCGAGGCTGTATAAATTATTAGAGTAGCAATCAATAGAACGAAACTTACAATAATAGAGTAACTGCCACCTTCTAATATTCTATCTACGTCGACTAAAGAATATACAGTAAAATATTTTAAAATATCTAACTTTTCGCTGATACCACTGATCATTTTGAGTACAACAAAAATTACTGGTATAGCTGTACCGAAAGCCAATGAGTTTTTAGTATCGTTGAACAAACAAGAGAAAAAGAATCCCATACTGCTGATTACTAATATACATAAATAAGTAATCACATTTAAACCTAAATACGGTCCAATCTCTAACATGCCGCTAAACTTCAACTCACAAATAATCAATCCAACTAGAACATTGATCAGTAAAATTAAAAGTGTAGTTGTCACTAAGAATATAGCTTGTGTTCTAGCTATGATAATTCTCGAATAGGGCGTGGTTAATAAATAGGTCATTGAACCTGAATCAACGTGTTTCGCAATTAATTTATTTGAGATTAAGACAGTATAGATCATAGGAAACACTAAAAATATGAAACCATATAAATAGTTGCCTAAGTAACCTGTTAGCTCTGTGCCTAATCCATCAAATCCAAATGCTTTGACCATACCTTCTGGCATCACCCCAAGCATCGCTTGCATTGTCTCTGCATTAGCTGGATCGAACATATAGATTGATACAACAGTATACATTAATAACATACAAGTAACGAATAAAAAGATGGGCCAATTGGCCTTGATATTGACTTTGAATAACACTTTACTCATTAGACTCCACCTTTCCATAATATTTCATAAAGAGATCCTCTAGACTTTGCTCTTTAACTTCGAATGAAGTGATATGACATTTGGAAAGTGCTTTAAATAAATGTGCATAGTCTCCTGTCATAGTAACTATTAAAGTAGAACCATTTATTTTTTCAACTTCAAGGTTTTCAGATAACAATAAATCGTAATCGTTCATATCAGAAGTATGGAGCATAAAGGATTCTTTTTTCATTGTTTTTAACTTTGAAACGTCTTCAATAGCGACTATTTTTCCTTCTTTTATGATACCAACGCGGTCACAAATCCTATCAACTTCTTCAAATATATGAGAAGACATCAAAACAGTGGTTCCTTTTTTCTTCTCTTCTGCTAAAAGTCTCATAAACTTATTTTGCATAAGAGGATCTAAACCGCTTGTTGGTTCATCTAGAATTAGAATTTCCGGATTATGCATAAAAGCAGCAACAATCCCTAATTTCTGTTTCATGCCCTTAGACATTTTCTTTATATGACCGGTTGTTTCGAGTTCAAAAAGATCAATCAATTCTTTTCTTCTAGATAGGTCTTTTAGCTTTCTCATATCACATAGAAAATCCAAGAATTCAACACCAGTCATATTATCAAAGAATGCTATTTCGCCAGGCAAATAGCCAATAATCTTTTGAAGTTGTGCAGACTCTAAACGACAATTGATTCCGTTTATCGTGACAAGACCCTCATTTGCATTGGAGAATCCAAGAATGTTTCTAATGGTTGTTGTTTTACCAGCACCGTTTGGACCTAAGTAACCAAACACTTCTCCTTTTTTTACTTCAAAATTAACATTGAATATACCTTTTCCAGAAGAGTATATTTGAGTCAGATTATTAATTTTTATCATATAATCTCCTTTTTAAACAATACAGACCGACGGTCGGTCTCTTGTTAAATATATACCTCAAATATCGATTATCAAACAGCAATAATTATTCCTGCCATATGGTTTGATAGGTTTTGTACAAGCTGAATTGGAGGCCAGGAGGAAGAGTTTATCAATGAAGTGATTAAGAATAAAGCCAATGGTAGAGAAATAGAAAAAGTGTGATGTGTAAAAATTTGACATTTGCATGATGGTTTCATATACTCAATTAAAGGAGTGTTTATGAAATCATTTTTTACATTTTTAACGAACTATTTTTTTGAGTTATTGTATCCAAGAGAATTGACTTGTGTATTATGTCATAATGAAGTAGAAGACAATGAGTTGTGTGATATCTGTTTGGGTTCTATTCAATTTAATATAGGAAGAGTTTGTGAGTCTTGTGGTAGAATGATATTGTCTGGTGAATATCCCATTTGTGACAATTGTAAAACATTAGACCGATATTATGATAAAGGTATTTCAGTTGCTATTTATGATGAGTATATAAAAAAACTCATATTTAATTTCAAGTATCATGATAAAAGGTATATTGCTCATACAATGGCCTGTTTAATGCTCAAGAAAGTTATTGAGTTAGAATTGGACATAGATTTTGATTATATTGTGCCTGTACCACTTCATAAAGATCGGTATGATTCAAGAGGATTTAATCAGGCTGAAGTGATTGCAAGGTTTATGTGTGAGTTAAGTGGATTAAAGCTCAACACAACTCTTAAAAGAGTTAAATCAACTCCGGCACTTAATAATCTTTCTTTGGAGGAAAGACATGAAGTATTAAATGAAGCTTTTGCTTTAACTGATGAAATTAGGGGTAATATTATAATAGTGGATGATATATTTACAACAGGGACAACTATGAATTCATGTTGTAAAGTATTGAAAAGAAATGGGGCAGATTATATTTTGATAGTAAGTTTTGCTGTGGGGCGTTAAAAACTTGTGGGGTCTTAAAACCCTGTGGAGGTATTAAAACTTTATAGGGCATTAAAACCTTGTAGAGCATTGAAATGTTTGGAGAATTAAACTGATAGGACATTAAACTTTTGATTCGTTAATAACTTGTGGGCATAAAATGTGTGAGTGAGAAACACTTTTGTTGATGGTTAATTTAGGCATTTAAGAGGTGACGATAATGGAAGTAAGAAATTGTTCAACATGTGGGAAAATATTTAATGCAGTGATGGACGTCAGGAGATGCCCCGAGTGTAGAAAAGGGGATGAAACAAAGTTTAGAATGATTAGAGAATATCTATATGATAATCCTGGTGCTTCAATTGAAGAAGTATCTGAACATTTAGATATTGATAGGCATAAGATTTTACACTTCTTAAGAGAAGGCCGTTTAGAAACAGTTGGTGATCAAATGGTTATAAGTTGTGAGAATTGTGGAGAGTTGATTCACTCAGGGAAGTATTGTGAAAAATGTTCTAGAGATATGGCGATGGATATGAAAAGTACTGCCAAAGTTCCTCAGAAAGAGACTTCTAGAACAGCTCATAGTACAGGGATGCACATAAAAAAGAAAAAATAATAAAAAATAGTTAACGAACGCCTCCATGGTGCCGATATATCTTGTAAGAAGGTATCGGCTGAACGGAGGTGTTTTTATGAAAATACAAGGCAATATAAATGTACAAAAAGTTATAGGTGGTTATAACAAAAATGTTGGAAAAGTAAAAAAAGCTGGAAAATCGGAAATGAAGAGAGACCAAATCGATATTTCTCAAAGTTCTAAAGATTTTCAAGTAGCAATGGATGCCTTTAAAAAATTACCTGACGTGCGACAAGAAAAAGTAGATGATATCGCTTCACAGATTGATAAAGGGACTTATAAACCTTCGACAGAGGATATTATCAAGAAAATGATGTCAAACGCAAAATAACAGTGGAAAAGGGATCACAGCCGAATCCTTTCTACTGTTTTGGTTTTAATGAAAAGGGGCTTACATGTCAAAATTAATAGATCAGCTATTATTAGCACTGAATAAAGAACAAGAGATATATGATGAAGTGATTGCTTTATCAAAAGACAAACAAATCGCAATCGTTAATAACGATTTAAAACTATTAGAAACAATTATGAAAAAAGAAAAAACTTATTCTATTAGTTTAGTTAAGTTAGAACAAATCAGAGCAAAAACACTTAATCAATTAGTAAAGGAATACAATTTGATTGAGATAAATGTTTTAACTGATTTGTATCCATTTATGAGTGATCAAGAGGCTAGAAAAGTTGATAGTATTAGAACAAAACTAGTAAATACAGTTGGAATTCTTGGTCAAAAAAATGAATTAAACAGACAACTTCTTGAACAATCTATTGACCAAATTGAGTTTGATCTAAACTTAATCACAACAGTAGGTGATGGAAGTGTTAATTATAAGGAAAGCGCTAGTGACATGGATGTTGAGCGAAGAAGTATATTTGATAGAAAAATATAGGAGGATATCATGGCTTCAACATTCTTTGGATTTGGTATAGCGAAATCAGGCTTAGCAGCCAATCAAATGGCTTTAAATACAGTATCACATAATATTGCAAATGCAAACACTGAAGGGTATGCACGTCAAACACTCACCATGTATGCGGATAAACCAGATACGTTTCCATCAGCACCAGGTACAATTGGTACAGGTGTTAGAATGGATAATGTTCAACAAATTAGAGATGAATTCTTAGATGAAAAGTATCGTGGAGAAATGACAAAGTCAGGAGAGTACGGTGCGCTTGCTAGTACTTATAAGACTTTAGAAGCGATCATCAATGAACCCTCTGAATCTGGTATTACGACGGTTATGGATGAGTTTTTTAGTGCGCTTCATGAGCTGAATAAAGCTCCTGAATCACTAACAACTAGAGCACTTGTAAGACAACGTGGTATTGCGTTGCAAGAAGCAATTGGTGGTTTAGCAGAATCATTTGAAAAAGAACAGGCCAATTTGGATTTTGAAATAGAAGTTATAGCAGGTCAAGTCAATGGTTATGCAAAGCAGATAGCAGATTTAAACAGAACTATTTATTCAACTGAGTTAAATGGTCAGACTGCAAACGACTTAAGAGATCAAAGAAACTTGATATTAGATAAACTATCTGAATTAGTCGATGTTAACTATTATGAAGATTCTATGGGAAGATTCTATGTAGATGTTACAGGTGGATCGCTTGTTTCGCATGTAGATTATGATCAACTTGAAGTTGAAGAAAGATTGGATAGAAACAATCCGTATGATATCGATCGATTGAATTCTTTAACATGGAAATCGGGTACTACATTTAACACCACTGGTGGTAAATTAAAAGCTTTAGTAGATATGAGAGATAATGTAGATGGAGAACAAAAAGGTATTCCATATTATGTCGATAAATTAAACGAGTTTGCAGATACAGTAGTAACTGAGATGAATAGAGTACATAAATCAGGATATGATTTGAATGGTGAGACTGGTATCAATATGTTTACGATTAATAATATGACCACAGCGGATTATGAAGATTACTTGATTTCAAGTGGTTTTGAAGGTACTGCAGGTAAAGATGTATCCAGTCAAGTAGAAGCTGGTACGGATCCTGGATTTACTGATGAAAAAAATAATGAGATTATTCGTGATAATATTACTGCAATATTAAATAATAATCCTCAATATCAAGGTAAATCAGTTAAATACGTAAAAGGCAAATATTTAGTAGTAGATAGAATACAAGCCAAAGAATTGACAATTTCTAAAGATATAGAAACCGATTTAGATAAAATCGCTGCTTCAGCTACAGCTGAAGGAGCACCAGGTGATGGTGGTAATGCCTTGAATATCGCTGAAGTAAGACATAATACGGGTCTTTACGCTTGGGGGTCGCCGGATGACTTCTTGAAATCTTTGATATCAAACTTAGGTGTTGATGCTCAAGATGCGATCAGAAATGAAGACAATGAAACCGTTTTATTAAAACAAATTGATTTTAATAGACAAGGTATTATGGGTGTTTCACTAGATGAAGAAATGACTAATATGGTTAAGTACCAACAGAGTTATAATGCTTGTGCGAGACTTATGAATGTTATGGATGAAATGATTGACTTAGTAGTAAATAGACTTGGAACTGTAGGAAGGTAGGTAAGATATGCGTATTACAAATAATATGATGACATCAAATCTTCTTTACAATGTAAACAAGAATCTTGAATACATGTCAAAAAGACAAGACGAATTAGCGACTGGAAAGAGAATTCATAGACCTTCTGATGATCCTGTGCTGGCATCTAAAGTGTTAGCAAGAAGAACGGATTTATCTGAATTAGAACAATATGATAAGAATACAAGAGATGCCCTTGGGTGGTTAGAAATCACTGAAAAAGCCCTTGAGGATAATGGAAATATCTTTCAAAGAGTAAGAGAACTATCGGTTCAAGCATCAAATGGAACCAATACGGCAGAAGATACTCAGAAAATCAAATTAGAAATTGAAGGATTGAAAAAGCAATTGATTTCAAATGCGAATACAACATTTGCTGGGAGATATATCTTTTCTGGATTTGAAACAGATAAAAAATTAATGAATGAAGATGGAAGTTACAACATTGATATTGACACTTATACAGAAACCAACAAACCAAAGGTTCAATACGAAGTATCTGTTGGAGAGTCTATTGATGTTATGACCAATGGATTGGATATCTATGGTACGGTTGCAGAAAGTAATATTTTACATGATATTATGCCTGTAACAATTAATGATTTAGGCACTGCTGCTGAAAAATCTATTATGCAAGGGACTTTTGATTTAGACCAAACATATGCTGTTGGTTCTTTAGATTTCACAATTGGAGGTGCTCCAATTGCAGTAGATACAACAAACTTAAATGGTACAGCTTTGTTACCAATCACTAAAACAGAAGTATTAGATGCATATAACAATGCATTAGGAGCTGATGGCACAGCATATTTTGATGCCAATGATAGATTGGTCATAGAATCTGAACTTCACGGCACAGGAAGTAATCTAGTATTTGCTGGTACTGTAGGATTTACACCTACTGTAACTGCAGGTGTTGATAAAGTTGAAGCAACACTGACAGGAACAGCTCATCCTGCTGCTTTTACGGCAGCTGAACAGACTTTGCTTAGAGATAATCCGATGATAATAGTTGTTAATGGTGTTTCAAAAAAATTAACACCAGCTCCTGGGGATCCTATTAATAATATTACCGAGTATGCAGTGGCTATCAACAACCAGGCGACTTTGGAATTTGGTGCGGATCAAGTGATTATAGATGATAATGGCGGCACAGATCAGCTTAGAATAAGAACGACCAGTCCTGTACCAGTACCACCTGCTGTAGATGAGGATATTCACGTTCAAGCAAATTTAACTGTAGATTTTCCTAGAACAAGAACATCAAGTATGATGGCAGATTTAGATGAATTAATTGGTTATATGGATACTGGAGACACAGGAGCCATAAGTGCAATGTTACCTACTATTGATGTTCATATGAATAATATGTTATCACTAAGAGCGGATATTGGTGCTAGAACCAATCGTATGGATATGATATCCAAAAAAATTGCATCCAACAATGTTTCATTTACTCAACTTCTTTCAGATGCAGAAGATGCGGATATGTCTGAAGTTATCATGAAACTTAAAAATGCAGAAAATGTATACAAAGCATCGCTATCAACAGGGGCCAGAGTTATTCAGCCGTCACTAGTTGATTTCTTAAGATAAGTTTACACATCTATGTTTTAAGGTATATAATATACTAAAGTAGGTGATTTTATGGCGATTCAGATAAATACAACACCAGCTATTTTAGGACACAATATCATAAAACCACAGGTTTCTATTGAGCAGCCAAAGGCGCAAGTAGAAGGTTCTATTAGTTTTGCTCAAGTAAGGGTAGAAGCTACTTTACCCAAGGTTACCATTGATCAAGATCAGGCCTTTAATGAATCGGGGCTAAAAAATGTTAGAGCTTTCAGTGATGATAATGTTTCTTTTGCTCAACAAAAAATGCATGAAAGTGTGGGACGAATTGCCAGTCAAGGTGATGATTTATCTGACATTCAAAATGGTGGTAATCCAATCGCTGACCAAGGTTTTTATAATGCATATGATCAGTTTTACCACGAGTTTGGTATGGTTACTATGCCTAGATCGGGAGCACAAATTGATGTGATTGAAGGAACCCTTGATATTTCAGTACAGGAAGGTCAGATAACAGGAGAAGTTATAGCACAAAAGCCTATAATAAATTATCAACCAGGTCGTATTGAAAAATATATGGAACAGTATAGTAGTATATCTTTTAAATATTTAGGTGAAAAAGTAGACATGAAAGTTTGATGGGAGGAATAGAATTGAAGATTGAAACAGACTATAGAGGCGAAGTAGAATATACCGAATCGGATGTAATTCATTTTGAAGAATCAATGTACGGATTTGATGGACTAAGAGACTTTTTACTTATTGGTAATCTTGAAGAGGAGTTGCCGTTTCACTGGTTACAATCTATTGAAGATAGCAATTTAACTTTTGTTATAACAGATCCTTTTCTTTTTGTTGAAGAATATGATTTTGAATTAGATGAATTTACCACAGAACAGCTGCAACTAGAAAATATAGCCGATTTGATTGTATTCACAACTGTAATTATTCCAGAGAATGTAGAGGAAGTGACAGTAAACTTGAAATCTCCTATTATAATTAATACGAAAACAAAAAAAGCAAAACAAATTATTTTAAAAGAAGATTATGCATATAAACATAGTATATTTAAAAAAGGAGAGAATTAAATGTTAGTACTCTCTAGAAAGAAAAATGAATCCATTATAATCGATGGGAAAATAGAAATAAAAATTATTGAGTCAGATGATGGAAAAGTCAGAATTGGAATAGAAGCGCCTAAGAATATTGAAATTCATAGGAAAGAAGTTTATGACATGATTATGACTGAAAACAAAGCTGCTTTGAATTCTAAAGAGTTGCTTAATCATCTTAAAGGCAAAGGTTTTGAAAAAACAAAAATTAAAAACAAAAATAAAGATAAATTACTCTAATGGGTAATTTGAGATTATCGGAAAAGTAACATATCAAAACGAGAGAATTCTTCAAAAAAGGGTTTTCTTTTTTTGTCTAATTATATAAAACGGAGTAAATTTGACAAACCGAACCATTTATTAAGTTGAGAGTGATAATTTCATTGAGTGTAACTCCCTTTATGATTTAGTTGAATCCTTTTGTGTGAATGCAACAGTTACAAGCTTTATACAGATGAATTCAGAAGACTTCTTAGGTATATGTTATCCATATTATCGAGGTCAAAACAAGGGAAAATACTAAAAATTCTGAATAATTAGAATTTTTAATGTTTTTTTGTTAACATTTTTAAAAAAATGTCGATACTATATATGAGTGACTCATAAAAGACGATCGTAATTGTGATAACTCGTCAATGTAAAGGCAAGGATGCCTTAACTTAAATTATATTCAAGGAGGAATATTATGAGAATTAATAATAACTTAATGGCTATGAATACTCATAGACAACTAGGAATCAACAACACTGCTGGAGCTAAGTCTATTGAAAAACTTTCTTCAGGATCTAGAATTAATAGAGCTGGTGATGATGCAGCTGGTTTAGCAATTTCTGAAAAAATGAGAAGTCAGATCCGTGGACTTTCACAAGCTTCAAGAAATGCTCAAGATGGTGTATCTATGATTCAAACAGCTGAAGGTGCTTTAAATGAAACGCATGATATCATGCAAAGAATGAGAGAACTTGCGGTTCAATCTTCGAATGATACAAATGTTGTTGCAGATAGAACTGCACTTGACTCTGAGTATCAAGCTTTAGTTTTAGAAGTTGATCGTATTTCGGATGATACTGAGTTTAATACTCAAAAGTTATGGGATGGAACAACAGGCGCTGTAGATTTCCAAATTGGTGCAAATGTTGGTCAAAAAATTACATTTACATTTTCAAATGCTGATGCAGCAACTTTAATGGGCGCAGCAGCTGGAGATTTACTTGATAAGGCAAATTCCCAAACCGCTCTTGGTATTATTGATACAGGTATCGCAGCAGTATCAACATTACGTTCTACATTAGGTGCTTCACAAAATAGATTGGAGCATACAATTAAAAATCTAGATACTGGTGCTGAAAACTTACAAGCAGCAGAATCAAGAATTAGAGACGTTGATATGGCGAAGGAAATGATGGAATTCACAAAGAATAACATTTTATCACAAGCTGCACAATCGATGTTAGCTCAAGCAAATCAAGCTCCACAAGGAGTTTTACAATTATTGAGATAAATAATTATGATAGACGATCGTCATTTTGGGTATCCTCGGATACCCAATACTACTTTATATAGTTATATTAGTGTAGACTGTGTCTACACTTTCTTTAGTTCTAATACATTTTTGACTATGTTATTGAAAAGCAATACAGACCATAAGGTGGTAGGATGTTTTAAAACTCAAGAAGGTTAAACGTGATGTGTAGCAGAATAAGTTGGGGATACCTAAATCGAATGAAAAGCAAGGTATATGGAAAAGTATCAGTAAGGTTATTTTGAAATTTTGCTTTCTGATAGAGAAATCAGACAATTTCACAATAGACTTCAAATTTGGAGTGTAAAGATGACTCACTACTAATGCAGTCATGTAAGCGAGATACTGATTTTAATGTGTTTTTAGTTGTCAAGTTAATTTGTTATAAAGGTTTTTAAAACAATCTCTGAAAGGTTATATGTGAGCCTATTAATTGCCTAGTGGTAGAAGTTTTTTTCTCGATTTGTAATTAATATAGTATTTTTATTGAAATAAAGCTAAAGGATTGGATTATTATGACGATAACCTATATGAGGACTTCTCTGACGACGGCCGAATTATGAGAATCTTGTAGATGTATAGGCAAGGATGCCTTAACTTATATTATATTCAAGGAGGAATATTATGAGAATTAATAATAACTTAATGGCTATGAATACTCATAGACAACTAGGAATCAACAACACTGCTGGATCTAAATCAATTGAAAAACTATCTTCAGGATCTAGAATTAATAGAGCTGGTGATGATGCAGCTGGTTTAGCAATTTCTGAAAAAATGAGAAGTCAGATCCGTGGACTTTCACAAGCTTCAAGAAATGCTCAAGATGGTGTATCTATGATTCAAACAGCTGAAGGTGCTTTAAATGAAACGCATGATATCATGCAAAGAATGAGAGAACTAGCGGTTCAATCTTCGAATGATACAAATGTTGCTGCAGATAGAACAGCGCTAGACTCTGAATACCAAGCTTTAGTATTAGAAGTTGACCGTATTTCAGATGATACTGAGTTTAATACTCAAAAGTTATGGGATGGAACAACAACAGCTGTAGATTTCCAAGTTGGTGCAAATGTTGGTCAAAAGATTACATTTACATTTTCAAATGCTGATTCTACCACTTTAATGGGTGGTGCTGCTGGAGATTTAACTGATAAAGCTAATTCGCAAACTGAACTAGCTGCAATTGATGTAGGTATTGCAGCAGTATCAACATTGCGTTCAAATTTAGGTGCTTCACAAAACAGACTGGAGCATACAATTAAGAATCTAGATACTGGTGCTGAAAACTTACAAGCAGCAGAATCAAGAATTAGAGACGTTGATATGGCAAAGGAAATGATGGAATTCACTAAGAATAACATTTTATCACAAGCTGCACAATCAATGTTAGCTCAAGCAAATCAAGCTCCACAAGGAGTTTTACAATTATTGAGATAAAATAATTGATATAGTCGGTCGTCATTTTGGGTATCTTCGGATACCCAATTTTATTTTATAAAATATTACATTAGTGTAGGCCAGGTCTACACTTTCTTTAGTTCCAATACCATTTCGGATTATGTTATCGAAAGGCAATTCAGAGCATAAGATGGTAGGACGTTTTAGAACTCAAGAAGATTAAACGTGATGAGTAGCAGGATAAGTTAGAGGATGCCTGATACATATGTGAATCCAGAAATATGGGAAAGTATCAGTATGATTTTTTTATATTATTTTTTCGATTTACAATCAATCTATCAATTTTTTTTGAAATAAGACTAAAGAATTGGATTATTATGACGATAACCTATACAAGGACTTCTCGGAAGACGGCCGAATCATGAGAATCTTGTAGATGTATAGGCAAGGATGCCTTAACTTATATTATATTCAAGGAGGAATATTATGAGAATTAATAATAACTTAATGGCTATGAATACTCATAGACAACTAGGAATCAATAATACTGCTGGAGCTAAGTCAATTGAAAAACTTTCTTCAGGTTCTAGAATTAATAGAGCAGGTGATGATGCAGCTGGTTTAGCAATTTCTGAAAAAATGAGAAGTCAGATCCGTGGACTTTCACAAGCTTCAAGAAATGCTCAAGATGGTGTATCTATGATTCAAACAGCTGAAGGTGCTTTAAATGAAACGCATGATATCATGCAAAGAATGAGAGAACTAGCGGTTCAATCTTCGAATGATACAAACGTTGCTGCAGATAGAACGGCACTTAACTCTGAGTATCAAGCATTAGTATTAGAAGTTGATCGTATTTCTGATGATACTGAGTTTAACACTCAAAAGTTATGGGATGGATCAACAACAGCTGTAGATTTCCAAGTTGGTGCAAATGTTGGTCAAAAGATTACATTTACATTTTCAAATGCAGATGCAGCGACTTTAATGGGCGCAGCTGCTGGAGATTTAACAGATAAGGCAAATTCCCAAACCGCTCTTGGTATAATCGATACAGGAATCGCTGCAGTGTCAACATTACGTTCAAATTTAGGTGCTTCACAAAATAGATTGGAGCATACAATTAAAAATCTAGATACTGGTGCTGAAAACTTACAAGCAGCAGAATCAAGAATTAGAGACGTTGACATGGCGAAGGAAATGATGGAATTCACAAAGAATAACATTTTATCACAAGCTGCACAATCGATGTTAGCTCAAGCAAATCAAGCTCCACAAGGAGTTTTACAATTATTGAGATAAAATAATTGATATAGTCGGTCGTCATTTTGGGTATCTTCGGATACCCAATTTTTATTTTTAAGAAGTTACATTGGGTAGACCGGGTCTACACTTTCTTTAGTTCTAATACCATTTTGGATGATGTTATTAAAAGGTAATACAGACTGTAAGGCGGTAGGAAATTCGGCAGTATTCACAATGCAATGACGCTTGGTGGTTGGTTATGTAGTAGATATGCACCAGTTGTATTCTTGAATAAGACATATAAGAGAGTATTGATAAGGAAAGACGCAACTATATTATTGCAGATATCCAAATATATCCCTTTGCTTAGGATTCTATTATTGTTACATAATGGAAAGTCACATGCTAAAAGAAGATATTTGTCAATATTATTTATAACTAATCATCTAAATATTAAGAAAAGACGTTTAAATGCCGATATAATATATAGATGTCTATGGATAATCTTTAAAATCGAATAGATCGAGTAGATTGGAATTATTGATAGTTTGTGACATTGGTTAACTATTTATAAGGTGGTGTAATAATGAGTGATGTTTTAAGATTAACAGGAATGGTTTCTGGAATGGATACAGATTCATTAGTTCAAAAGCTAATTCAATTTGACCAAATTAAAGTTGATAAGGCAAAACAAGAAAAGCAATATTTAGAATGGCAAAAGGAAGATTACAGAGAAATTGCCAATTTATTAAGAGGATTTCAAGATGAATACTTTGATATCTTAAATCCGTCTACAAATATGAGATCAGGTTCAGCATTTAATATGTTTACAGGTGAAGCAACAGTTGCAGGAGTTTCATCCTCAGCGGTGTCAATTGTAACATCTTCTTCTTCGACAGCTGGAAGTTTTACAATAGATAGCGTGAGTCAATTAGCTACAGAAGATAAGTATACTTCAGGAAGCGAAGTTTTGGGTAATCTTACAACCGGAGTCATGGATACGATCGGTAATATAAATGCTCAAATTGATATCGATAATCAAATGTCTTTTACATTTGATGGTGTTACCAAAACAATAGAACTCAATCAAACTGATTATGCAGATTATGATGCTTTTGCGGCGGATTTATCGGTACAGCTACAAGATGCTTTTACTAATGTAGATATTACAGCTGAAGTTTCCGGGGGAAACCAATTAGAATTTAAAATTTATAGTTCGGGTACTGTTGTTGAAGAAGCAGGGCATGGATTGTCTGTAAACAGTACAAATCCCGATTTGTTAAACCTGGTACAACTAGTAGATGGCCAAAGTAGTAATGTTGACACAGCAGAAACCTTATCAGATGTTTTTGGTAGAGTAGGAGATTCAAGTTTAACAATAAATGGAACAAGTTTCACCTTTACTGATGATACTACAATAGCAGACGTAATGAGTGAAATTAACTCTAGTTCAGCGGGTGTAACATTGAGCTTTGATACTTTTTCAGATAAATTCACACTACAATCAAATAGCGTAGGATCAGATAGTGTTATGGATATTAGCGATACTGATGGCCTTCTGAGTGATATGAAACTCCAAGGCGGAACTGAAACCTACACAGCTGCTGGTAATGCACTGCTTGAAGTAAATGGTGTTACAACAAGTAGATCAAGTAATACTTTTGAAATAAATGGAACATCAGTTACATTAAATTCAATTCCTACAGCGGCTGTAGATGTAAGTATCAATACAGATACGACTGAAGTAAAAGACTTAATTGTAAAATTTGTCGAATCATACAATGAAATGATTTCCAAAGTGAATGAGTTAGTAGGTTCCGAGAGGAATTATGACTACTCACCTCTTACTGATGAGCAGAAAGAAGCGATGAGTGACGAGGATATTGAAGCATGGCAAGCTAATGCAAGAAAAGGAACACTGAGTGATGATACGACACTTGAAAGAATAACCAGTAGTTTAAGAGTTGCTTTATATGAATCTGTTGAAGGTGTGGGCATTACTCTTAGCGAGATAGGAATTCAAACAAGTTCAAACTATTTGAGTAAAGGTGAATTAGTAATAAATGAAGGAAAATTAGATTCTGTTCTAGCAGAAAGATCAAATGAAGTCATAGAATTATTTACTAAAGAATCAGATATAACTTACACGAGTTATGCTGATCAAGATACAAGACGTTCAGAAAATGGTTTGTCAAATAGAATATATGATATTTTGAGAGATAATATCCGTATTACAAGTAATAACTCCGGTCAGAAGGGCTACTTAATCGAGAAAGCAGGTCCAGAATTTGGTATTGATACTTCAAGTGATATGGCTGATAAATTAAAACTAATGGATACTAAAATTGATGATTTATTAGATTTATTAGGAAGACAAGAAGAAAAGTATTACCAACAATTCGCACGAATGGAAAGTGCTATGAGTTCTCTTTCTGCTCAAAGCGATTGGTTAGCTTCACAATTTGGAGGTTAAGTATGAAATCGAGTATTCTATTAATTAAATTCGAGGAATTGACTGATGAATTATTAGCGATAAATGTATCGAATAATTTAGATGAAGTAATTGATAAAATTGAAGAACTACTAAAGAAAAGAAATGACATAATAAAATTAATAGAGGATTCTGATGAAAAGTTATTGATAAAAGATGATTTAGCTAGGATACTACAAAAAAATAATATGCTGGAAACAAAATTTGCAGAAGTAAAAATAGGTATCTCAGATTCTATTTCAAATATAATGCATGAAAAATCGTTATCATCCAAAAAGAAAAAGGCCAATCGTGGTTATTTGAAAGTTGAACAGCAAAACGATGGGTATTTTATAGATAAAAAGAAATAAAGCTTAAGTATTGTCTTGGTTGTGACGATAGTACTTATATGGAAGTAAAATAGGAGGTATAGTAATGAAAATCGATGGTATGAGTGGCTTACAAGGGACGGTAGCTTCACCAGAAAAGATTTCTGTTGAAAAACCTACATACCAACCAAAAGTCAAAAAATCAGCAGAAGTGAAACAAGCTAAACCTAAGAGTGAAGAATTCACTTCTCAACAAGGTGTTGATGAGTATAAAGAGGTTATCAATGACGAGATGTTAGATAAAGCTGTTGAGATGGCTAATAAGACATTAGCTAGACACAACAACTTTATTGAAAGATCGATACATGATGTGACTAAGACCGTTATGTATGTTATGAAAGATACCGAAACTGATGAAATTATTAAAGAATTTCCACCTAAGAAGATTCAAGATATGATCGCTAAGATGTGGGAACTCGCAGGACTCTTCGTGGACGAGAAAGCATAATATGAATATTACAGCAATAAACCTAATAATTGATGAACTTATAGAATTAAGTGATACTAAGTATAGCTTTCTTAAAGTCGGCAAAGAAACTTTAAATACCGATATATTATTCATTGAAAAATATTCAAAATTAAAAGAATTATTGGGAACTGAGACTTTTGAAGAGATTGACTTTACTAGAATTCCTAAAATGAAAGCATTGAAAGATTTAGTTGAAGAAATCAATCAATATGAAACGAAAAAGAAAAATCGTAACGTAAGAATGACTAAGGCTGCAAATGCCTATAAGAAAAAATAAGAATGGAGCGTTAATTATGGCTATGCAAAATATCTATAACTATCAAAAACCGAAGGTAATACCAGCGATTACAAAACCTTTGGAAAAAAAGCCAGCAATATTCGAAGCTAAAAAATCAGAAGTAAAAGCAGACCCTTATCTAGAACAAAAAATTATGGCAGCTAAACCTGAAGAATTGACAATGATGCTTTATGAAGGCATGGTTAAATTCTTAAAACAAGGCATATTATACAATGATCAAAAGAATATTGAAAAAACTAGCAACTCTATTATAAGAGCGCAAGCGATAGTCAACGAATTAAATGCTACTTTAGACGAAACGTATGATATCAGTAGGAATTTAAGTGATATTTATTGTTTTATGAGTGCTAGACTTATAGATGCTAACTTGGAAAAAAATACTGATATTATAAAAGAAGTATTGGGATTTGCTGAAGAACTAAGAGATACTTGGAAACAAGCAATGCAGCTGGCAAAATAAATTGATACCATGTATATGCATGGTTTTTCTTTTTGTGTATTAGATAGAGGTTAATATAAGTTTTAAAATAAATGATAGTATTGAATTAGAATGAGACAAGTTCATATCTTGTACGGAGGATATATGTTAACAGATGAGATGTTTAATGTAGTTATGATCGGTTTTCCTGTAGTATTTGCCTTACAGGTGTTTCTTTTTTACTTTAGAGGAATTGGTATGTTGTATCCATTTGTGAGTATGACTGTGATCACCATTTACCTATTGATGACAAGCTCGGACAATTCGCCTTTTTTAGCATACTATACAATTTTACTATATAGTTGGTTTGCGATGATGCCGTTAGGATTTTTCAAATTTTTATCTTACAGAAAACAATATAGCCGTGTGGTTAAACTTTGTTATGTAGCTACTTCAGATCGGTATCTTAAAAAGATGGTTAAGTTCATCAAACATAAACGCATTACATTTGAATGGGCATTTAAAGTATTGCCACATACAACAGAACTACTGAAAGAAATCCATGAAAGAGTGACAAGTTCTAATGAACTAGATGAGAATATTGTTAATGAATATGAAGCGGTTATGAGGAAAAATGGATTTTCAGACTATTTTCATAGTGAGTTATTTAAATAAGTTATGTAAAAGCAGAATCAATTTGATTTCTGCTTCTTTTATTTTAGACATAAACAACGGAGCGGTGAATGTCATATCACCGGCTCCGTTATTACTATTTTCTCATATTTTGACAGTTTTTTCAATGCTATTTAGCCTTATTTAATAGCCGTTATAATTCGATTAAATAAATCAGATTTATGTGATTATCCCTATGGTTATAGGGTATCATATTATTAACAACAAGTTAGTTGTAGAAAGATTTAGCACGAAACAGCAATAAAAACGGGAGGAAAAATAATACAGCGCATGTTTCTACTAAGTTCTTTTATTTTTTAAAAATGAAGGGAGCTGGATGTATGAGAGTAATCGTAAGCGGAAAGAATATTAGTGTAAGACCTAGCATTAGAGAATATATTGAAGGAAAGTTGGATAAATTCGATAAGTATTTCAAATCAGACGTAGACGTAAAGGTAACACTGGGTGTAGTAAAAGATCGCCACACTGTGGAGATTACAATGCCGCTTAAGCATGGCGTAACTTTTAGAGCTGAAGAGACCAGTGATGATATGTATTCATCAATCGATATGGTAATGGATAAACTAACGAAGCAAATGAGAAAACATAAAACTAAGATTGAAAAAAGATACCATAAACATGAAAGTATTAAGGTTGCTGATATTCCGAGTTACGAAGGCGTAGAGGAAGAAAGTAAAATAGTGAAGACGAAGTCTTTCCCAATTAAACCGATGGATCCAGAAGAAGCAGTGCTTCAAATGGAAATGTTGAATCATGGATTCTTTGTATTTATGAATGGTGATACAGAGGAAGTAAACGTAGTATATGTAAGAAAAGATGGCAATTACGGTTTAATTGAACCAACAATGTAAATTCAGTCCCTAGGATTATATCCTAGGGACTTTTTAGTATAGAAGTTCGTATATCCGAAATAGTTATGAGATAGATTTTCATTTTTAAGTTTACTTAGAAATATATAGGGTAAATCATTATTGACATTTATTGTAATAAGGGATACGTTCAAAGAGGGGTGGTTTAATGATTACATATGAAATAGGTGGTATTGAACTGATTGATAAGATGAAAGAATTATGGGAAGCACAAAGAGATTATCATGGAGAGGTCTCAACACACTTTGCTGATAAGTTTTATAGAATGAGCTATGAATCTAGAAAGAAGTCATTGGTTAAGAGTAATAAGAAACTGAAGTTGATACTAGCAAAAGACAAGGATTACATTGGATTCTGTATTTCAACATTAGATTCAAAACATGTCGGTGAAGTCTTTTCTTTATATGTTAGACCTGATTATAGAGGACACGCCATAGGTGAGGAGTTAATGAACTCATCATTAGAGTGGATGAAGGATCAGAATGCTAAAAAAATTCATTTGTCAGTTGCTGAAGGAAATGAAACTGTTGATAAATTTTATAAGAAATTCGGATTTTATCCTTACACCACATCATATGAAATGAAAGATTAGAGTATCTAACATAGTATTAGAAGCATATCCCTGTTTATCAGGGATTTTTGTTGTTTATATTTTAGCTAAAATATAATTTTAGCCAAAAATTTGACTCTTTAGCTAAAAAGGCGTATGGTTGAGATAGGAGGTGGTCTTATGAGAATCAGCACGAGTAATTTGCAGAACAATTTTGGGAAGTATTTAAGACAAGCGATAGCAGGTCGTGATATTACAATTACCAAAAATGATAGGGATGTTGCGAAGTTAGTTGGTATAGAAAATAATAAAGTAAAAGAAGCAGCAGAAATATATGCATCAGCTTTTGTAACCTATGAGGAGTTTCTTAAATTAGATGATGGAAATCGATATGAATACATAGACGGACAAGTTTATATGTTGTCTGCACCTAGAGGTGACCATCAGTATATTTCAAATGAATTAGCAGGAGAGTTCAGGGATTATCTAAAAGGGAAAAGTTGTAGAGCATTTACTGCACCTTTTGATGTAACGTTTAAAATAGATGAGAATGTTGATGTTGTTCAACCAGATATATCAATTGTTTGTGATTTAGATAAATTTGATAAGGATTATAAGTATTTGGGAGTGCCATCTTTAGTTGTTGAGATACTATCACCATCGACGGCAAAAAAGGATTTGTATGATAAAGCCAAGCTATATGATTTAGCTGGGGTGAAAGAATATTGGATAATAGATATAAAAAAGAAACAAGCTGTTATATATAATTATGATGAAGATATAAATATGTCTGTGTTTAAATATGGTGAGATTATTGTATCAACTTACTTTGAAGGCTTAGAGATTAATAGTAAAATTTTATTTGATTTACCAATATAGTGGAGGCTGATATGAGGATTCCAGTTGAAGAACTTGCTAAGGATTTTATGAAGTTTTATCGATATACTCAATTAGGCATCGGTATAGAAATCAAGATTATGGAACATGATAGTATAAAAGGTTATCTAAAATCATCAAGCGACTCAAATGCTGTGAACGAATCAATATTAGCATATGACAATCGTATGAACTATGAAGACTTCGTAAGAATTGAATCCACAGGGAATAGATATGAACTGATAGATGGATGTATTCGTTTGTTGGCTGGAGCAACAACAACACATCAAAGAATATTTGGAGAATTATTTGTAAGCTTTAAGCAGTATTTTGCTCTTCAATCGTATGAAGTATTTGCACCACCATATAATGTCACTTTATCTGTAGGAGATGAGAAGTCAGTAGTACAACCAGATTTAATTGTAGTTTGTGATAAAGATAAAATACAAGACAAGGGTTGTATGGGAGCGCCTTCTTTAGTTGTTGAAATAGCATCACCTAATAATATTAAAAGAGATACAGTTATAAAATATGATTTATATAGATTATCAGGTGTGAAAGAATATTGGTTGATTGATCCAGAAGCTTTAACCATTACAATTTATCGATTTGAAAATGGTGAAATGGTAGAGATGAGTCAATGTCAATCCAATAATGTTACTTCATTTCTATTCAGTGATTTAGTACTTCCACAAGAAGATATTTTTAAAGAATTGTAGAATACTCTTATTGGATAATAAATTTTAATGATAAAGCCCAGATGCATGCATCTGGGCTTATATTAATTATTGAGTTCAAATTCTATCGTTACTGGATTGTGATCACTATTTTCAAAATTCAGATCATGAACTGTTGTTTGAGTTACTTTGATGTTATCACTCACTAGGAAGCCATCGATGTTACTTACGTAATTAACACCTTTGACATAACTTTTATCAAGTGCTCTATTGGTTGGAATCTTTTCATCAATAAACCAGTTAAATCCAGTGAACTCAGCATCCATAACTTTTAACCAGCTTGGTTTAGGTTCGGTATTAAAGTTATCAGCATTGGTACCAGGCAGTTCATGATTGTAATCTCCACCAACTACAATATAGTGACCTTGTTCATAATTTTCTTTTAGGAAATTCTGTAGATACTCAACTTGTTGTGCTCTCATAAAACCACCTGAATCATAAGCTGACATATGAAGATTCACAATAACAAGGTCTTTTTCATCTGTAATTTTATACCTTGCCTCTATAAAACATCTATCGAGTAAAGCCAGTTGCCTTGGCCAAGCTTCTTCACCAGGGAATTGATATCTATTGAGTTCATCGGATTGATACTTTGAGAAGTTAACAATGCCGCTCTCGACGTAACCCATTGGACTCATAATCGGTACAGGTACCCAAGGTACTTTATAATTCGGTGCAAATGTCGACTCATAATCACTTAAGTAATCACTTAGATACTCATATTCATTTATGTTTTTAGAACGGAGAGCTTTGATATCTACCTCTTGCATCAAATAAAAATCACTATTGGTTTCATCATAAAATGACGTGATACCTTCTAGATTCTTATATACAACCTCTTTACTTTCTGCTTTTGATTCTGTACCGCCATCCATAAAGAAATCTGCATTTTTATCAAGTGTTGCATAACCGATATTAAAGGTTGTAATCTTAAAGGATTCACTAGGATCTATGGTGTGTTTACTGATGGTATCTTGCTTTAAAGCAATGACTTCATCAGGTTGATAATCGGTAATTGTCATAAAAGCAAAGTAACCACCGATGAGAACGACAACAATTAGTGCGATGAGTGCTATTTTTTTTGTGATCTTTAATAACATATATTCTCCTTTTATTCTTATCATTATATAAATTTTACCTGAAGATTGGGTGATATACAAGGTATTGACACAATCTAGACACAGTATGTTTATAAAAAGTTAATAGCTGAACACCTTGTAAGCACTATCCTTATGTCTTATAATAAAGTAGTGTATAAATAAAACTTGGAGGAAACTATGTTTTTAGAAGCTGTAGCGCTCGGACTTTTTATAGGAGGATTCAAAGGTGGTCGTTTAACGAACATCATTGACATGAATATTAGAGGATGGTATTTGATTATTTTATCACTCTTTTTATCAATGAGTCCTATATTTTTAAGAAACTTTGATAACATCACAAATACATCTGTCATGCTCATGTTTTTCAGTATGGTGATCTTGTTGGTTGTGTTGATATTGAACCTGGATAAAAAAGGTGTATGGCTCGTTTTAGTAGGTGGTTTGTTCAATGTTGCTATCATGGCGTTTAATGCATTTAAAATGCCAGTGATGATGTCCGGTTTAGAAGGTGCTGGGATGACTTCACTTATAGAAGGTTTAGCTGATGGATCAATCATCAATTACGTCGCTAGCGAAGCAACCGGTGCTATGCAAGTATTCGCAAAATTTATCATTGTACCAAAACCTTATCCGTTTCCTAAGATTCTAACAATTGGTGACATAATGATGTCTATCGGTATGTTGTGGATGATCGTTGGAGAAATGATGAGACCAAGTTATTCTGGTCGAGGTAAAATGGTTCAGTTTTCATATGGTTCAGCAATAAAAAGAAGATAAAAGTATGCAATAGATTTATCTATTGCATTTTTACGTTAAAGAATAAAAAAAGTAATTCACTTACTGTGTTTTGCTTAAAATAAAGGAGAATACAATGGGAATTTTAGATTTTTTGAACAATCGATTCAATGACAAAGAAGTTAATAAAGTCATGTCAACCGTTAAACTAGTAGAAAGTTATGATGAAGCTTATGCCAAACTTTCAGATGATGAATTAAAAGCAAAAACAAATGAATTTAAAGAAAGACTAAAACAAGGTGAAACCTTAGATGATATTTTACCAGAAGCATTTGCAACCGTAAGAGAAGCGGCAGTTCGTACACTTGGTATAAAACATTACCCAGTTCAACTTGTTGGTGGTATTGTACTGCATCAAGGACGTATTGCTGAGATGAAAACTGGTGAAGGTAAAACGTTAATGGCGACACTTCCGGTATATCTGAATGCACTTTCAGAAGAGGGTGTTCATGTTATCACAGTAAATGATTACCTGGCTTATCGTGATAAAGAGTGGATGGGGAAATTGTATGAGTTCTTAGGCCTTACAGTGGGATGTGTTATTCACGGAGTAAAAGGAAAAGATCGTCAAAATGCTTATTTAGCTGATATCACATACGGAACAAACAACGAGTTTGGTTTTGATTACCTTAGAGACAATATGGTAATAGAAAATGCCAACTTAACACAAAGAAAATTAAACTACTGTATCGTCGATGAGGTCGACAGTATTTTAATTGATGAAGCCAGAACACCTTTGATTATTTCTGGTGAAGGTGCAAAATCAACTGAAATGTATTCTATCGCAGATATGTTTGTTGCAACGTTAAAAAGAGATGTTGATTTTGACATGGATGAAAAAGCAAGAACGATCATCTTAACAGATGAAGGTGGTATTCCTAAAGCTGAGAATTTCTTTAACATAGAAAACTTGGGTGATCCAGAACATATGGAAAAATCTCATCATGTGAATCAGGCACTTCGTGCAAGATATATGATGAAAAGAGATGTAGATTATGTCTGTAAAGATGGCGAAGTGGTTATTGTAGACAGCTTTACTGGACGTTTGATGTTCGGTAGAAGATATTCAAATGGTTTACATCAAGCCATTGAAGCCAAAGAACGTATTGAAGTTCAAAAAGAGTCACAAACACTTGCGACAATTACACTTCAAAACTATTTTAGAATGTACAATAAGATTTCTGGTATGACAGGTACAGCTAAAACTGAAGAAGATGAGTTCCATCACATCTATGGTATGGATGTTGTGGTTATTCCAACAAATAAACCGATTGCAAGAAATGATAAAGCAGATGTTATATTCAAGTCGATTGATGGAAAATTTGCAGCAATTGTAGAAGATATCAAGGAAAAGCATGCAAAAGGACAACCTGTACTGGTTGGTACAATTTCAATTGAAACTTCTGAAATGATCGGCAAGGTACTTAAGAGATCAGGTGTTAAGCATGAAGTCTTAAATGCCAAGCAACATGAAAGAGAAGCTGATATCGTTGCTCAAGCTGGGCGTTTTGGTGCTGTTACGATAGCAACTAACATGGCCGGTCGTGGTACAGATATCGTATTAGGTGGTAATGCTGATTACATGACTCAAAAAGATTTATCAAAGATGGGTTATGAAGAAGAAGTGATCAATAAAGCAATCAGTCCTTTGGATTACGATGATGAATTGGTCTTGGAATGTAGAGAGAAATACAAAGAGCTGTTAACGTCACATAAACTAGTCACAGATGAAGAAGCAACACGTGTTAAAGAAGCTGGTGGTCTTCATATAATTGGTACGGAAAGACATGAGTCTAGACGTATTGACAATCAGTTAAGAGGTCGTGCTGGACGTCAAGGAGACGAAGGATCATCTCAATTCTTTATCTCGTTTGAAGATGATTTAATGCGTCTGTTCGTAAGTGATAGAGCAAAAGGTGTTGTTGAAAAACTAGGTATCAGTGATGAAACACCTATTGAAGCAAAAATGTTATCTCGTGCTATTGAAAATGCGCAGAAGAAAGTGGAAGTGAAGAACTTCGGAATCAGAAAACATGTTCTTCAATACGATAATATTATGAACCAACAAAGAAGTATTATCTATGCCGAGCGTGGTAAAGTACTTCATGGAGAAGATGTAAAAGAGCATATCTTAGATATGCTGAATACAATTATTGAGGATGCAGTTGGCATGTATTGTTCTGGAGATGACTATCCTGAAGAATGGGATATGAACGGTCTAAAAGAATATTTACATCAAGTATTCTTACCAATGGATGCACTTGATTATCCTGAAATCGAAAAATTAACACTGGAGCAGTTAAAATCTGATATTCATGATATTGCCATAAGCAGATATGAGGCAAAAGAAAAAGAAGTAACATCAGAAAGAATGAGAGACTTTGAACGTTTCATCTTGCTTAAGATTGTTGACCGTGCATGGATGGATCATATTGATGCAATGGATCAATTAAAGCAAGGTGTAAGTTTAAGAGGTGTCGGACAAGAAGATCCTGTCCGTGCGTACCAAATGGAAGGTTTTGATATGTTTGATGAAATGATCAAAGCCCTTCAAATGGATACAGTGAAGTATGTTCTGAATGTAAACTTAGAAACCAAAACAAAACGTGAGAACAAAATTAGAATCACAAGCGAAAGCAGCAAAGGTGCACCAGTTTCAAAAACGGTTAGAAAAGTTAAAAAAATTGGTAGAAATGAACCTTGTCCTTGTGGAAGTGGTAAAAAATATAAGAAGTGTTGTGGATTAAAAGAAGAAGAGTAGGTCAGAGATGATATTAAAAGATAAATGTATACATGAAATAAAAGAAATAGAGACTCTTTTAGAGGACTTAGGGAGGTCACTTTGACATCCCTAAGCTGATGCAAACTGTAAAAGAACTCGATGCTAAAATGATGGAAACTGATTTTTGGGATGACAATGAAAAAGCACAGGTTGTTCTTAGAAAATCAAAACATCTTAAAAAGAAAATCAAACGATTTGAAGATTTGGTTTCAGATCATGAAGAAGCAGATTTGATGATTGAGATGAGTGATGAAGAACCATCCTATTTAAAAGAAGCCAGTAAACTTGTTGAAAGTATTTTATCAAGGGCAGATGAACTGAGATTAGAAACACTTCTTTCTGGGGAGTATGATCATTTAAACGCTATTTTAACCATTCATTCAGGTTCTGGTGGATTGGATGCCCAGGATTGGGCTGAAATGTTATTTAGAATGTATTGTAAGTGGTGTGATAAAGCAGAATATGGGTATAAGATACTAGATTTGATTAGAGATACAGAAGCGGGCATTAAAACAGTGACGTTATCGATAACTGGAGAAAATGCTTACGGCTTCTTAAAATCAGAAAAAGGTGTTCACCGTCTGGTAAGAATATCGCCTTTTGATTCATCTGGTAAGAGGCATACATCATTTGCTTCAGTTGATATTATGCCTGAACTAGATGATTCGATTGAAGTAGATATCAATCCCGCGGATTTAAAACTAGATACGTTTAGAGCATCTGGTGCTGGCGGGCAGCATGTCAATACAACAGATTCAGCAGTAAGAATCACACACATTCCAACAGGAGTTGTGGTATCATGTCAAAATGAACGTTCACAACTTAACAATAAGAGTACTGCTATGAAAATGTTAATGGCAAAACTTATTGAATTAAAAGAACAAGAGCAAAAAGATAAAATAGAAGATCTAAGTGGAGATTATTCTCAAATATCTTGGGGATCGCAGATTAGATCTTATGTTTTCCATCCATATAATATGGTAAAAGACCATAGAACGAGCGAAGAAGTTGGTAATATTGGTAGTGTGATGGATGGACATATAGATGGGTTTATCAATGCTTATTTAAAGCAAAAGATAAAGGTTGAATAGGAGGGGCTATGGAGAAAATAATTAAGATTCTTTCTTCGGAGTTGAAGGTAAAAGAACATCAAGTAAGAGAAACAATTAAACTTTTAGATGAAGGCAACACTGTACCATTCATAGCCCGTTATCGTAAAGAGATGACCGGTGGCTTAAGCGATGAAGTTTTAAGAGATTTATTTGATCGTTTAACGTACTTGAAAAACTTAGAAGCAAGAAAAGAAGAAGTAATCCGTTTAATTGAGGAGCAAGGTAAATTAACTGAAGAACTAAAAGCAGAGATTATAGCTGCTGATGTACTTAGAAGAGTAGAAGATTTATACCGTCCATACAAGCAAAAGAAACAAACCAGAGCTTCTAAAGCTAAAGCCAAAGGTTTAGAGCCTTTAGCTATGATTATTTTTAATCAAGAATTAGAAGAAGGAGATTTGATTGCTTTATCAATGGACTACCTGAATGAAGAATTGGAAGTTAAAACACCAAAAGATGCAATTCAAGGCGCTTTAGATATCATTGCAGAAATGATTTCTGATCATCCTGAGCATAGAGAAAAAATAAGAAATATGAATCTTGAAATTGGTTTTTTAATCATGAAGGCAGTGGACAAAGACGCAGAGTCTGTTTATGAGATGTATTATGATTATAAAGAATCTGTTAAGACGATTGCGGATCATAGAATTTTAGCTACAAATAGAGCTGAAAAAGAAAAGTTTATAAAAGTAAAACTGGAGAGTCCAGATGAACAAATCGTAGAATACCTAAAGAAAGAAACGATTCATAATTCAAAAGCAGTAGGTAACCATGAATTGAATGTTGCTATAGAGGATGCGTATAAACGTTTGATTTCACCATCGATTGAAAGAGAAATCAGAAGTATGTTAACAGAACGTGCTGAAGAAGAAGCGATTAAAGTATTTGCTAAAAATACAAAACCTCTTTTATTGGTACCACCTGTTAGAGATGTTATTATCATGGCGATTGACCCGTCATTTAGAACAGGCTGTAAAATTACAGTTTTAGATGAAACAGGTAAGTTATTAGACTTTAAAACAATTTATCCTAATGCTCCAAAATTTGAAACTGAAAAATCAAAAAAAGTGATGAAACAGTTGATTCAAAAGTATCATGTTAATGTTGTTCCGATTGGAAATGGTACTGCATCACGTGAAACAGAACAATTGGTTGCTGAATTATTGGCTGAAATGACTGAAGAAGTGTATTATACAATCGTATCAGAAGCTGGTGCTTCTGTGTATTCAGCTTCAAAACTTGCAACACAGGAATATCCAGATTTAGATGTTTCTATTAGAGGTGCTATCTCAATCGGTAGAAGACTTCAGGATCCACTTGCTGAGCTTGTGAAAATTGATACAAAACATATTGGTGTTGGACAATACCAACATGACTTGAATCAAAAGAAATTAGATGAATCACTGACAAATGTTGTTGAGGATTGTGTAAACAGTGTCGGTATCGATTTAAATATTGCATCACCATCACTTTTAGCTTATGTATCTGGTATTTCAAGTGCAGTTGCAAAAAATATTGTTGCTTATAGAGATGAAAATGGACGATTTGACGCTAGAAATGATTTGAAAAAAGTTAAACGATTGGGAGATAAGGTTTATGAGCAGTGTGCTGGTTTCCTTAGAATCTATGAAGGTAAGAATATTTTAGATAACACGTCTGTCCATCCTGAATCATATGAACAAACGTTCAGACTAATTGAAATATTAGGCTATGATCTAAAAGATATCAATTCAAATAATATCAATACTATATTTAATGATATAGATGAAAAAATATTAGCATTTAAAATCCCTGAAGTGGTGAAGAAAAAAGAGAAACAATCTTTTAAATCTGATAGCAAACAGTTAAAAGGTTTGGGTGCACTTAAGAGTCTTCACTTTGAACAACCAAAGAAGAAGAATGCTGGTAAAGAAAGACTCAAAGATATTGAAAATCATTTAAAAGGTATCTCAAAAGATTTGGATATCGGTTACTTCACTTTAAAAGATATTGTAGAAGAATTAAAGAAACCAGGCAGAGATATTCGTGATGAAATGCCTAAACCTATCTTCAGAAGTGATGTTCTTAAATTAGAAGATCTTAGAGTGGATATGATTTTACCAGGTACTGTTAGAAACGTAGTTGATTTCGGTGCTTTTGTAGATATTGGCGTTAAACAAGATGGTTTGGTACATATCTCTCACTTGAGTGATAAATTTGTTAAGAAACCTATGGATGTTGTATCAGTAGGAGATCAAGTTAAAGTAAGAGTTATTGATATTGATCTAGAGAAACAAAAAATTGCTTTAAGTATGAAGGGTATAAAAGAATAAAACAAAGTCATATGCTCTTGCATATGGCTTTTGAGCAGTTTGAATTAAATATGGATAGAAAACCCATAAGTCTGATAACCACTTTATAATATGAAGGTAAAAAACTTCTTAAATAATCGACTTTATGAACTCAAAGTAATAAACTTAGTATTGAGTTGATATATGATTTTAAGAAAACTATCTGAATAAGGTAACAATTAAAAAACATTATAGATTTTTTATTAGAACAATAAAATGCCAGAGCAATTGCTCTGGCATTTGGTTTAGAATAATTTTTGTATGTCTTTTGCTTTTAATACCTTACCTTTAGAAACTACTTTTTCATCGATAACCAGTGCTGGTGTGCTCATCACACCATATCCGATGATTGCCTGTACATCTTCTACTTTTTCTACGGTAGCATCAATACCAGCATTTTTGATTGCTTCTTCTACATTTGCTTTAAGTGTTGTACATTTTTTACAGCCTGTGCCTAATACTTTAATATGCATGAAATCCTCCTATATGATTAAATAACTAAATGCGTTAAATAGATAACCTATGATTAGTATCCCTGTTGTTACAAGTCCTGCGAAAACGACCAATAATTTTGTTTTTACAACTTTCTTTAACATAATCATTGATGGTAACGAAAGTGCTGTGACTGCCATCATGAATGAAAGGGCAGTTCCTAAACCAACGCCTTTTAATACGAGAGCTTCTGCAATCGGTAATGTACCGAATATATCAGCGTACATTGGAATTCCGGCAAATACTGCAAGTATTACAGAATACCACTTATCTTGACCTAGAACAGCTGAAATCACAGACTCTGGAATCCAGTTATGAATAGCTGCACCAATACCAACGCCGATAATAACATAGAGCCATACTCTTTTAACGATGTCTAACACTTGATCTTTACCAAACTCAAGACGTTCTTTTACAGACAAAGCATCTTGTTCTTCTTCAGACATTGGATTTTGATATACAAAAGGTTCAACATACTTTTCAAGTTTTAATTTACTGATGATGGTACCACCAAGTACTGCCAGTATAAGACCGACTATAACGTATGCAAATGCAATTCTCCAACTGAAGATACTGGCGAGTAGAAGTACTGAAGCCAAATCAACAAGTGGTGATGATATCAGAAAGGAGAATGTAACTCCGATCGGTAGTCCTGCACTCGTAAAACCTATAAATAGTGGAATACTTGAACAAGAACAAAATGGTGTTATTGTTCCTAAAAGTGCGCCAAGAATATTGGCAGTGATTCCATCGAAATTACCCAGTATACGTCTTGTTCTCTCTGGTGGAAAGAAACTTTGTATATAAGATATTGTAAATATTAATACCGACAATAAAATAAATATTTTAATAACATCATAGATGAAGAAATGTAAACTACCACCTAAACGTGATGACAAATCAAGATTGAAGACTTCTGTGACTAGTTTTGCGACTAGATTTGAGAGCCAATCCATTTTTAATAATTGAGCATTAAGCCATTCAAAAATAAACATGTGATCTCCTTATTATACTTTTAATTGTGTCGTGCTACATTTGGTTAAGAAAGTATCTTTCAGATGTAGTCTGTTATAATCTGTTTGAAGTTGCGGATAAGATGCTATCGAATCCTTTAAGTAATACAGTATGTGTGACATCAAAGGATGATTATTATTCAGTGAATAGTAAACAAATTTTTCTTGTCGGTCATCTGTAACAAGATTTAAATCTCTGAGTTTTGAAAGTGCTTTGGAAGCTTTTGGTTGGGAAATCTCTAAAACACCTGTTAATTGACAAACACAGAGCGCTTCATTTTGAAGTAACATGATAATTCTCAGTCGTGTTTCATCAGAGAGTAATTTGAATATGGTTATAGCATTGTTCATCGGAACTCCTTTCTCATATGCACTTATGAGTATATGAGAATATTAACACGATAAACGATGCCTGTCAACAAAAAAACTCCACATTTATGTGGAGGTGTGAAGAATGGATTCGTGGATTTTTATGGCTGTTGATATCTGTTCATTAAACATTTGATCTGATTCAAATGGACCGATCAATTCTTTTGCTTTTCTGATTCGGTACAAAATAGTATTTTTATGTTGAAATAAATTTTCTGCAGTCAGTTGAGTATGACATCCGTTTTTTAAATAATGACGTAATGTTTCATAAAGTTGCGTCTGATATCGTTGATCATAATCAAAAATAGGATCTAATAATCGTTTAGAAAATTCAATCATCCAGCTGTCGGTTAAATGAGGCATTATAATTTGATACAAACCAAGCTCGTTATAATTTCTCTTATGCAAATTGTCTATACTGGCAACTTGGCTTGCATAGTAACTTTCTTTCAAGGACTGATTCAAATGAGAAAGAGAGTTATGAAGATTGCTTATACCGATTGTGAACTCTGAAGGATTGAGCCCTACTTGAGTACATATAAAATTGAAGTCAAGATCAACAGTATCTGGATGTTCTGCATAACTTAAAACAAACAATATGCCTGTTCTAAATTTGAAGAGACTATGTGCGTCGTTTTTTGATGAAAAAGTGCTCGCACACTCGTTACTTCAGTTGTGAGTTAGAGCATGATTCTGTTACTGTTGTTCTTAGATATCTTCAATAATGTATGTTATACGAACTCAAAAAAAGAGGAAGTCTGAAAGCAACAATAACACGAACAAACGTACGTGTTATTGTTGCTTTTTCGTGTATAATATGTTAGTATTA
>Ga0209379_10000421_pt1 | contig 37492 bp, 44 predicted proteins | sample tdDd001_FD_187124 | JGI IMG/M metagenome (GOLD analysis project Ga0209379, IMG submission 187124) | Marine sediment microbial communities from the Atlantic coast under amendment with organic carbon and nitrate - tdDd00.1 (SPAdes)... | ecosystem: Environmental > Aquatic > Marine > Coastal >... | reverse complement strand
TGATTATGAGGATAAAATGGAAGACTATTTTTTTGAATATAAAGAGATTTCTTCGAAGTAAATAACGTGCTAGGGGAATTTACATATATAACTGAATCTCTTGGTAATGCTGAAAACGGTTCAAGTAAATTCTATTAGTCAGTTGAACGCGAAATAAAACTATTTAATTTATTTAGTGATTCATTTAGCCATTATGTAATTAATGAGTATGGTTTTGAATCATTTATGAAGTTATATGAATCAGAAATTGATGAGGAAACATATATTAGTTTGTTTAACATAGGAAGAGAAGAATTAATACAAAATTGGAAAGACTATTTAGCGAAGGTTGAGTTGTAGCTTGCTTCATAAAATGGAGGATAAAATGATTTCGAGAAAGTTTTTAACAATTGCAATTGCTGCAGTATCAGGTGGAGGCAAAACATTTATAACCACCGAACTACATAACCATATAGAGAATTCTAAAGTGCTATGCTTTGATGATTATGATTCAGATGGCCCTGAAAATATATGTGAGTGGGTTGAAAACGGTTCTGATTATAATGAATGGAATCTGAAATCACTGACGAATGAAATAGATAAAATAATAAACGACAAAGATAATAAAGTTGAGTTGTTGATATTAGATTATCCCTTTGCAAAAAAACATGACATTATGAATAATTATATTGATTACACCATTTTTATTGATACACCTCTTGATATCTCCTTATCAAGAAGAATCTTAAGAGATTTTAAAGATCAAAGTAAGAGTGACATTCAAAATGAATTATATGATTATGTTACCAACCAGAGAGTTGCTTACTTGGATATGCTAAAAAAAATCAAACCCAATTCAGATTTGATTATCGATGGTGCATTAGAAAAAGATATAATTATAAAAAGAATAATGGAAGAACTTCTAAAGGTTAAATCAGAGACACTTCTTAATGACGAAATAAAAATGAAAGGTTTTAAAGATGAATAGAAAAAGTAGCATGATTAGTTTCATTATCACAATTTGTTTAATCGGTTCATTTCTTTATATAGGTTACAGCAAGAAGAATATAAAAGAGTATTCAGAAGAAATTCATTTGTTAAAGGAAAAGGTTAATCTGAGAGATGCTACAATAGCAGAATTTCAAGTTCGGTTGAATCAAAATGATCATATAAACGATGAGATAAATGAAGTGAATCAGTCACTAAGGGGTGAAATTGAAATATATGGTGAACTGATCGAAGAATATAGAAGTGCATTGGATGAACTAGATATTAAAACAGAGTATATGGAATTTCAAAAAAACAGTAAACTCATCTATGGCAATATTTATATAGATTTTGATTTTACTGAAAAGAGAGCAGTTGAACTGTTTGGAGAACCCATTGAGATAAATATCGAAGTCTATGGATCGGATGGAATCTGGTATTTAGAAGGGCTATATAGAAAAGAAATAATTTATGATGATTTCACTCTATTATTCCAAGGTGATGAAAATGGAGAAAATTATGAATTAATCAGATTTACTACAAATAGTGATGAATTACATCTTACGAAGTATATTAGCATTAATTTAAATAATAGTGTTTCTTTTAGTACAAAAGAAATCAAAGTAGGAGACTCGGAAGAGGATCTACTAAATACATATCCTCAGTTAATAGAGAATAATTGGATTGATCAAAATAAAAACTATCTGTATGCGAGTAGGTGGGGTTCACAAGGTATTTATTTTGAAATTGAAGATAAAAAAATTAGCAAAATAAGTATAAGTGTACTGTTTCATTAGAACTTATTACAATATCTAGCACGACATCTGAGCAGAGCTTGTTAGTTCAACAATATCTCAGTTGAGTTATTGTTATATGATATGCATTTTAATAATGAAGGAGATAAATAAATGAAACTTAAACCTAGTATCGCTAGCTATAATTCTAATGGTTTAAAAGCAAGAAAGATGTTGAATAAAGAATATATTGATGTGATCTCAAAGATAGCATTGGAAATGACATTTATGTATGAAATAAAGCCAGACATTTTGAAAGATTTAATCGAACTGCATGTTTTGAAGGATGTCAATGGAAAAGTCCAACTGGATACAGTGGTATTTTTAGAAGACGACATCCTTAAAATACAAAATTTAGCAAACGATGTTGGTAGAGGTTTAGCTGAAGTGTTAGTTCGTGAAAAAAATTCTTTGGTTGATGAGTCGCCTGAAATAAGAAATTTTCTTGCTGCTGTTATTTCCGTAACTCAAGGATTATCTCAATATGTATACCAAAATAATCTTGGTAGTGAGTGGAAAGATTATACTGGAGAATTTGCAAAAACAAAAGTAGATTTTGACGAAGAATGTGAGATTGGTAACTCTATTGGTGAACATTTACTGAAGAAATCCATAATAGTTGGGGAGAAGTATACTGCTGTTTTCATAGGCCCTGGTGGAAGGAATTTTGGAAGCGCTTTTTCTAGTCTCTTATCATCTGATGAATATGGCCAATACGGAAATGGTATCCTTAAATATCTAACCGATTCTTATGGAATGCTAATTGAAGGTGAATCAACTAATGAATTGTTAATGAACACTGCAGAAAATGTCGGGATTTTTTTGAATGGAAAACCAAAGAAAATACTGATTACCGAAGATGTATATAATAAGCATTCTGAAGCAATGAAAGTGTTTAAAGAGTTATCTAGTAATTACTATGCTAGTCAAATGAGTAAAATACTCGAAGTTCTGAGTGAGACTACTTCTGGAAAACAAGGTGTAAATCCCGATAGCATGTTAATGCATTTTTGGAGATATTTTAGTAGAGTACTTGCAAAGAAACTCTATGAGTATGAATTCTTGACAGATGATGTTCTAGTAGATGGATGCGTAACTGTATTTTTTAAAAATGATATAAAGAAATTGAGTGAGTCATTTCAATAAGAATCGATGTTGAACATAATGAGAGCGGGGATGGAAAAGGAAATTCTATTTATCAACTTTTAGAGTTGGTGATCAAACATATAATTTTGTAAATACGAAAGGAAACAATGAGAATGAAAAATTTTATTATAGGACAACATGGTTTTTTCAATAAAAGTAAATACGAAAGAGATTTTCGTAAGGAGTTTTGGGGGATAGAAGCATGTTTGCTTAAAGCTGAGGATGATATCAATATCTTAAATGAATTTAAGTGTAAAGATAATTACAATATTGGAATTCATTTTCCTTTAAGAAGCGGACAGTGGGAACATAGAGATCCGCAATATCTTTCAAATGATGAAAATATAAGAAAAGAATCTTATGAATATATGAATAAAGAAATTGAATATGCCAAAATAGTTAATCCGAAATATATACTATTTCATTATCCGAAACCTGTTCTTCTAGATAATCGAGTAGATTGGCATGGTTGGAAATGGCGATTTGCAGATAAATCGGAATATTTCTTTGATAACGAGTGTGAATTAGACACTTTTATTGAGAGGAGTAAATTCTTTTTCAATTGGTTATCAGAAAAGGCAAAACAAGAGTCTTTCACACCGATTATTGAACTTGATGCGATTCCAAGGTGTGTATACGAAACTAGCCTACTATCAGATTTATTAAGAGAGTTTCCTGATATTCGAGTTTGTGTGGATATTGGAAGATTACACCTCCAACATAAAATAGATAATAATTTTGATTCATTTGAGTTTCTTGAAAGCATAATCGAATTTGTTTCGGAAGTTCATCTTTGGAACCTCCAGATTACAGATGAAGTGAAACATAGTCATTTCCCTGCACTGCCAACATTAAAGCCAGAAGATGGATGGGCTGATGTAAATCGATACTTCGAAATATTAAGACTATCAGATGAGGACTTAAAAATTTTATTTGAGCATAACTCTGATCTGATTAGTGAAAGTGAGTTAGATGAATGTTATAAGTGGATTGAAAGTATAGCAAAATAACAACGTAAAACACTACATCTAATCATATTATTTAATAGAAAGGTATAATGTCTTACTTAAAAGAAGACACCTACATTTGTGCAGAGCTATACAGGTGAGTTGCGGTATCGGTAACCTAAATACACAATTATTACATACGTTTGGAGAGTAAAATGGCAAAAACTAGTGAAGTTTTATTACTGAGAATCTTTGAAGGATATGTACGAAATTATCGTAGATTGAATCTTTTTCAGGCAACGAATAGTTCCATGTTTACCAAAAGAGAGATAGAGTACTTTGCAACAGTCGGAGAGTATTTAGGGTTCTTTTCATTTGTAGAAGATACAAAGCCAAACCATGACTATGGTAGATCAAGACCTATGGACCTGTCTTGGTGGAAGTGGGATGAAACTCTTGATAGTGAACATTTCTCTAATCTTGTCTTACATTTAGAAAGAGAAAATCAGACAAAAAAAGATATGGAAACCATAGAGAAACTGTTTTGCAAAACAGATATTGAATATACGCCTGATTATGTAATTGGGATAATAAATGTAGAAAATAAAGAACGGATAAGTATTTTACAATCTGAAGTTAAATTAAAGAATCAGACTCAAAGATCCGAAACTTTGATGATTTACAAATACTATAATGCCAAAGAAGATTTTGAACGAATAGAGGCACATTATTTATCAAGAACTTTAAAGCACAACGTTATTATTTATGCTATATCAGCTATAGATAATACAGGATACTGGATGATGTGTATGGAAGAGGAGTATAAGGTGTAATTGTTGGTTCGCTTAACACTACATCAAGTACAGTGTCATGGAGTAGGGGGGAAGTCGTTTGATTAAATATAAAATGATAACATATTTTTGTTAATTAAAAGTTGATATTGACACTGGATTTACATTGGAATGGAGAGCTGAATATGAATAGAAACCTGGATAGGGGAATAGTTTGTACAAAACATGAGAACAATAAAAGCAAACAATTTTTTGTGACATCTTTGGTTTTAATTATTGTTAACCTTTTCATAGTAGGATGTGAAGCTGATGTAGGATTAGTGAGTGACATTATGCAAAAAAATGAAACAACAGTCAACTTAACAACAGTCAACTTAACAACAAAAGATGTATTTGACACTAACGAATTTCAAATGGTTTCAGACTCAATAAGAATTGGCATTGATATGTATGCGATCGAAGTTGATGGCAAAGAAGTAGCTTATATGGAAACAAAAGAACAAGCTGAAGATGTTCTAGAAAAGTTGAAGGGTAAATATAAATCAAATGAGATGATTGAAGATCGAATTTTATTCAAAGAAGATGTGAAAATAGTTAAAGTAAAAAGAGATATTTTTGATTTTAATGATTATAAAACTGAAGATGAGGTTATTGAACAGATTGTCAAAGGCAAAAAGAAACTAAAAACTCATAAAGTGGCTGCAGGAGAATACCTTGGAAGTATCGAAAACAAGTATGGACTGGAGTATGGAGCAATACTTGATGCAAATCCTAATCTTGATATAAGGAAACTGTCTGTTGGAACTAAAATCAATCTGATTGTTGTAGAACCCATTATTAATGTAGTAGTCATTAGGAGATTAGAACGGATTGAACCTATTCCATATGAAAGAGCTCCTAATATTGAAACCGATAAATATTTTATTGGGGAATTTCATTTAAAACAAGAAGGCGTAGATGGTGAAGTGAAAAATATACTTGACGTATATTGGGAAAATGGAAAGAAAACAGGTGAGATTGTATTAGAATCAACAATCTTAAAAGAACCAATAGATAAAGTGATTTACAGAGGAATAAAGCCACGATCGACAGATAATAAAAACTAAAACGTTTTCAGAGAGTATAAATAGGTTCTATACTTGAATTTTGTCTGTGTGATAGCTGTTCACAGGTTCACAACCATAAGAATCAGTTGGAAGTTTGATGTATCTAAGATGCGCTTTTGATATGAAAAAGGGTGAGTTTTAAGAGTTTGAAATACCAAATTGCTCAAGTCCGTAATATATAAGGAGATTAGAAATGATAAAAATAATAAATGAGATGATACTCTCGAAAATAAGTGATAAAGGACTGCGTATTGCATATTGGATATCAAGTGTACTGTTAAAAGTCTTCTTTATCAATTTATTAATTGGAGTGATAATGAATCTATATGTTTACGGTGTAAATATATACTATGGGAAGATGAATAGCTTTATGCCATATAACGGTTTTATGAATTTTATCTTAAATTTTATATTGCCAATGTTTGTTTCCATTGCTCCTTTTATACTCATTCGATTAATTACAAAGCTGATTGGAGAAAAAGTAAAAGTTGAATTTGATCAGAGTGGCGTACTGTTCGCAACGGGTCTTTTTTTGATCCTTATTAATATTGAAGGAGTATTGGGTATTATTAATTCTATAGGAACCATAATATATCGGATGCAATTGGATGCTGAAATAGGTGTATTTGGATATGTTAATCCAATTGTGAATATTATTATTCCGATAGTATATATTCTGATTGGGCTTAAATACGTAAAGATGAGTAACTATCTAAAAGACAAAAATAGCATAGATCAAATTGAGGAGATTCAATAAATTAAAAAATCTTAATTGCTAACATGACTTAAGAGAGCTAAGGGTTTAATCACATAACTCTTTAACATTTAAAATAGAAATGGAGAATTTGATGGATAACGCTTACAACAATGAAGATATAAAAATCAAAATTGAAAAAGTATCAGTTGAAGGTTGTGGTGTAATAATTCTCACTGGCCCATCAAGTTGTGGCAAAGGAGAAATTGCTAAAGAACTAAGGAGGCTTCTATCGATATCAGATGATAGGCATTTGTCTATGGGAGATATACTGAGAAATACAATTGATAAGGCAAGAAATAATCAAAGCTTCAGAGAAAAGTTATCAAATGATTATCATATTAGTGATGAAATCTCTGTATTCGATAGCGAACATGATGGCGTGGCTATTTATCCAAAAGCAAAGAAATATGAAAATGACTTGAAGAAATTCTTTAATGATCAAGATATAATTACTCAATTGGATTGGTTAGAATTTTGTGTAGCAAATGGACTGCTGATTCCTGATAGCTGGACCGTCAATATCATTAATGCAACTTTTGAACAAAGTGATGATTTTGGCAAGAATATCTATATATTAGATGGTTATCCTAGAACAATAAAAGCAGCAGAAGAACTGATAAATGTGACTTTGAAGATGAATGTTCCAATAATCAAAGTAATCCATTTATCAATAACAAAAAATGAAATGATGAAAAGAGCATTAGGACGAAATCGTATGGACGATGATGTTGTGAGTCTAGAACGAAGATATCAATTTTACGTAGATCATGTTCAACCAAGTATAGATTACTTAAAAGAACAACTGGGTTCAGATAAAGTAGATTTAATAGATGCACATCAACCGATTTATAATTCTCAAAATGAAATAGATCTGGAAAAGTCCGTAAGACAAGTCGCAATAGATGTTCTACAGTCTTTAGGATTGCCTAGTTATCTTTTAAGTGTCGGAAGTAAAAGCTGAAGATGACATGAGCAGATGTTGCACGTTCAACACACTGTTTAGATATTTCTAATAAACTAGACCACCCTTACGGGTATTTCTTTAAGGAAGGAGAAACACAATTGATACAACTTGGATGTAATTATTCTCAGGAATTGATAGAACTGATAACAAAAGATAAAGTAGATGTAGCATGGATAAAACTTTCTAAGGAAGATTTATATGATGCTCAGTTTGAAGCCATTAAAGACATAAAACCAGGACTTTTTCATCTGGTACCCCATGTACTTGGTAATAAAGATCTTCCCGGTTGGGATATAAAAAGGGTAAATAAAGCAATCACAGACTGCAAATCTCCTCATGTAGGTGTTCATTTGCGTGCTAATAAAAATGATATCAAAGGTGTTGTAACCAGAGAAATATTAAAGGAAAAAACGATATCTAAAATTAGACAAGGCAAAAGAACGATAGATAGTACATATTTAGTAGAAAATATGCCTGTTACTTGTTTGCAAAAGGATTATAAAACCCTGGCAGATCCAGAATTCATTAAGGAAGTATGTGAAGAATCAGGTATAGGTTTATTACTTGATGTCTCTCATCTTAAAATAAGTGCGTGGCATAGAGGAGAGTCTGAAATATCTTATCTAAAGAAACTGCCATTAAATTTGGTAAAAGAGATACATATAAATGGTCCAAGAAGGATTGGAGATAAATATTATGATTCTCATTTGGATATGAGACCAGAAGATTATACCTTTTTAGAAGAGGTGTTATCATTAACAAATCCAAGTATTGTAACTCTGGAATATGGTGGTCAAAGGGATGATAATATTGAGACTGATATTAATTTACTTCAATCACAATTAGAGAAACTAACAAACATTATAAAAAATAGGTGACATCGTCTAACGTTAAATCTAGAATGTTCAGAGACACTTTTGTTATAAATAGATTTTTTAGGAGGATGAATGTCATTTAGTTCAGTAAATAGTATCATCAAAGAAGTTGAAAAAAGTTACGATATAAAATGCTCAGTTCAAAGAGAGATAACTGGTGGTTGGAAAAATAGAAAATGGAAAGTCCATAGTTGCCTTGGGGATGTTGTTATCAAGGAACTTTCTCATGAACGGTATAGTGCTTCAAGACTAAAGGAAGTTGAAAAGGCTTTAATGATTCAGAGTGATATCTCTAAGAATCTTGAAATTGTGCCGCGTATATTTAAAGCCGATGATAGAATCATTCAAGAAAAAAACAACTTTCATTATATGATTATGGAATACATAGAGGGAGTACACAAGAATACATTTTCAATCACTGATAGGGAACTTTTCATTTTAGGAGAAGCTCTTGCACATATACATTTGATGCCTTCTAAAACCATTTATGGTGATTCCAGAGTTTTGGATGATCACTTCAGAAATAATCAGGAACATTCTAAAAACATAACTATCGAAAAAATACGAAATAATAAGTTTTATGAAGTATGCAATAAAGTTAAGAAAATTACAGAAACAATATCTGTAGACTTTTTTAATAATCTTAAAACTGGTTTTACTCATTCTGATTTTACAAAAGATAATATCTTGTTTACAGAGAGTGATGTTAAAATACTCGATTTTGACCGAGGAAGAATTGGATATCAATTACAAGATGTCGGAAGAGCTATAATGGGTTTCACTTATGAAGGGGATTCAATTAACATTGATAAACTGAAACATTTTATAAGAGGATATAACTCTATTAAACCAATCACAAATGCTGAAGTGTGTAAATCATTGAGATTGATTTGGATTATAGAAGTGACTTGGTGGTTTCACGAAAGAATATTCCAGGAAGGCATTAAAGACAAACTCAAAGATTTTAGAGAAGAAATAATATGGATTACAAATAATTGGGAAAGCCTTGAAGATATAACAGACATGAAAAATTTAAGCACATAACACTACAGCCGAACTTTCAATTAATCATCATATTAATGGTTCTTAAATTAGGCTGTATTTCAGATGTGCTTTGGTTATACAATATAGAATACAGGAGATAACTTTGATAAATAAAGAAAGATTAGAACAAAATAAAAAGGGATGGGATATAATTGCTGATGAGTGGTTTGGCAGTACTTCATTACCCATATATGCACCTTATATGAAAACAGAAGAAGAACTAAACTTGTTTGGGATTATTGAAGATAAGAAAGTTTTAGATATTGGATGTGGTAGTGGTCACTCCCTTAAGTATATGGGAGATCATAAAGCTTCTGAATTATGGGGGTTAGATATTTCGACTTCTCAATTGAGTAATGCTAAAAAGTTTCTAGGTGATAATTCATATAATGCAAATCTATTTGAATCACCAATGGAAATAAATCCTGGCATACCAGAAAATTATTTTGATATTGTTTATTCGATTTATGCCTTTGGGTGGACGGTAGATTTAGATAAATCAATGGAATTAGTTTCAAAATACTTAAAACCAGGTGGCATTTTTATTATGAGTTGGGATCATCCATTATTAAGTTGTACTTCTGTACAAGATGAGAAACTTTTGATCGACAAATCTTATCATGACCTAAAATTAATGTCTATGAATAAAGCTAATGAAGAAATGTGTTTTACCAAATGGAAAATGTCATCATACATAAAAGCTTTTTCAAAATCGAATATGTACATTGAGGAATTAATTGAAGATATACCTGAAGAAATCCTTAAAAGAGATTATGATGATTATTCTAGATACTATTCAAAACAAAAAGCGCAACTAATTCCTCTTTCAATGATTATAAAAGCAAGAAAAAAGTAATCCCATTAGACTTCGTATAACAATATATTCAAGGCTTTATGGGTCTTGCTTAAACACACTTGGAGTTATAACTTGTTTTACAAAGTGTGAATAAATGATTTTAAAATCATATTATTGGGTATAAAAATCCTGAGGTGATAAGGATGTTTTATAAAGTTCACAAGTTTCATGTTGGTAAAAGAATTGATGAAAATGAATTAGAGAGATATTTAAATGATATTAGTGGTGAGGTTATTTCAGTTTTCCCAAATATAGTCCCTAAATTTCAAATGATGGGTGCAACGGCAGGGTTTGATACATTGATTATTATTGAAAAAACAATGTAGCATCAAATTTTTAAATTTCTTATAGACGTTTGTCTATGGTTATGGAAAAAATGAAACTTCATGATAAGTATTGAGTTATAACTTTTTTAAAATCAGTTAAATCTTTGAACACAGAAAGTGCATAAGAGCATTTCTGTGTTCTTTTATTTAAGATAATATTAATAAGAATCGATGAACATTTGTGATAAACTGTAATTAACTGGGAATGAGCTAAGAGATGCAGTTAAGAGCATCTGTCTTGTTGATCATTGCCAACCGACAAGAGAGTTTGATTGAATAAGAAAACTCTTAATGGGAGGAGAAGCTGGTATGAAGATGAAAATTGTTCTGTTATTTACTGCATTACTGTTAATGGTTGGATGTGGTTCAACAAATCAAAATGTTGAATCTTTTATAGATAAATACTCTTCTTCGTATCCGTATGTTGAGCCATTGATCGATCTATTTGAAGTTGTTGATAATAGAATTACTTTATTAGAAGATGATAAGTCGATGTTAGTATTTTCTTTTAGTACTGAACTAACTTTTGAAGAGATAAATCAGTTGATCTTATCATATGGTGATTATCTAGTTAGTGATTATAATCCCAGTATGAGTGGAAACATGAACATGGAAGAAAACGGATACTTAAACTATTTAACAACAATATTAGAGAACAAACAGTTCAGTATGTCTATAACAAACATAAATAATGTAAAAATACTAAAAAAGGATAACAAAGAAGACAAGTATTTAAAGGATGTAGGTAAAGATAATATTCTTGTAAGAATAAAAAATCTAAACAACCAGTAAATAATTCTATGGAACTATAACCGAAAGAATTTCTAGGTTTATTTGTAACTAAAGATGAATACTATACCATAAGTTGAGGAGATACGATGAAAAAATATATAATAATCATGCTATTAGTTGTTTTACTGATTGGATGTGAAAGTGATGATGAGATCTCAAACACAGAAGAGTCTGTAATATCGGATGAAGTAGTAAAGTTTTTAGTGTTTGATGAGTTTTTAGATGTCAGTACATCTATAGACCATTATCATTTAGTGATGTCAAGTGTACCAGGATTGCCTCTAGAGTTAAAAGTACTTAAAGATGGTACAGAGTACACCATAGATATTTCTGTTAGTGCAGGTCGGTTACTGTCTTTGGAAGATAGTATCATTGAAGAGTTAGGTGATAAAGTATTTATTGATTATAAGGATTTAACACTCTATTGGTCACCACTAGATGAGGTTGTTGTTGAAAATGCAGATATATTAATAGAGGTTAAAGAAGGTGATGAAGTTGTCGCCAAAGCATCTTATCAAATTTCTTTAACGGATGATGGTTATATCTTAATGCATACGGTGTTTACAGTGGAATAATAAGCATCATTCAATTATTGCTTAAAGAGATGATAACTTAATTAAATAATACATTTTATTATGAGGAGGATATCAGTGGAATTCGATTTATTACAACATATGATACTTCGAAATGGATTAAATAGACTCTCTTATGGAGATGAAATTAATAGTCATAAGGAAGTTATGGATAAGAGTAATTTGAGCTTTGAGGAATTCTTTAGTAATTGTCTTCAAAATAAAATGAGAAGACTATCTTATAAGTTTAATCTTACTTATAGTTTTTTTGGTGAAGTGGACGATTCTTTAGTTAAGGAAACTGAGGCACTTTATGAACATGCACATAAAGTATTAAAACCAAATCGAAGAAATATTCAATCCTTTATCGATTATCTTGAGAACGACTTAGGAGCCAAAGAATATATACCAGATGATTTTGAAATAAAGGTATTTAAATCGAATTTGATGAGTTCGAGATACAGTCATTTACTAGATCCCTTTGACCGTAGGATGCATCATAATACTATAGATGATACTTTGGACTATACAATAAATTCTATAAATTATAGATTGAAGAAGTACCATCCAGATGAGATCGTGGAGTTTGATATGAGATTCTACAAAGTTGAAGATCAATTGATGAGTAAAAATGGTCGAGAAGTACTTATTCGAATAGAGGTATTAACTGACTATATTTCTGTTCGGAACTGTAATCACAAAACTGCAAGGGAATTGATGAATTATCTTGGTCTCTCAGAAAAAGATATAAAAGAAAAGAGTAACCGATTTATGCAATACGTTTTATGGTTAAGAGATAAAGGTGAGCTTTAGTCTTAATGATAGTGACGAGAAAAAGATATTGTTATGAAGCATTGAAATCGATTTGAAGGAGAAAACATGAAATATTGGAGTGTATTAATAATTGGATTACTCTTAACAGGCTGTGCAGGTAGTAGTCTAGAAATAGATGAGCAATTAAAAGATATTACTCAGTCTTATGAAGAAAAAATAGATGACTTAGAATCAAAATATGAACTTGAATTAAATAAAAAAGATGAGGTAATTGCTCATATAGAAAAGAATGTTGAAGAAGTTACAAGAGAACATCGTAAATTACTAGATGAATTGAAAGTAAAAGAAGATAACTTCAATAAAACAATCAGTCCAGTTGAGGATAAATTTGTACGGCTCTATTCAGAAGGATCGAAATACCTTGAAGATGGTATAGTTTGTATCCTTGAAGTTTATGACAGTTCTATGGACCTAACTTGGATGGCGTCATGGAATGGGTTACAAGTATCAGAACTAGCTACTTATTCAGAATATAATGTTGTTAATGGCGTATTGTATATTGTTGTAGATGGTATGTTGTATACTATGGATTTTATCACAGGAGAGGAACTTTGGACTTTAGATGATATAGGCTATCCTTTTGTAGCACCTTTAATAGATCAAGAAGGCATGATATTTACAATATGTCAGTACGCACCTTATATCAGTGCAATTGATTCAAAGGGGAATTTGTTGTGGCAAGAGAACTCAGATTTGCTGTACGGGACTAATAAAATTGAATTTGATGGAGACTATTTATTAATCGATTGTTTCGAAGGCATCATTAAATATGATAAAAAAGGCAATCAAATTAAATAATAGAATTTATGATGAAGCTACGGCTGTATAAATCTTTTAATTGAAAGGATGTATTATGAAAAAAGTAATTGTTGTACTAATAATAAGCATTGTTTCAGTTGTATTTTTCATTAGTAATTCATCATGTTCTAGTCCTGAAGAAATTATGAACGATGTCTTGTTAGAATTATTAACTTATGATTATGATGAATTGAATGAATTGAAAGCAGAGAACCTATCGGATTATCAAAAACAATTAATGGAAAAACTTCAGAATAACTTTACAGACCAAGCGTTTGAAAAACTGAACAATTACTTGGGACACTTTACATCTTTTAATATTTACTACCAATTAAGGTGTAGTGCAGAGGTGGTTACAATTGAATATGATATCAGAGAGCTGGACACCTCTACAGTGGTTTATTATACAGTTCATTTAAAATTATTATATGATGATACCAATAAAGAAGATGAAATTATTCAATTAGAGGGAGCGGTAAATCTTATCAATGAAGAGAAGTGTTATAAGATTAAAAGTATACAGCTTAATACGAGACCAATCAGAAATCTTGAACCTTAGATTATGAAAAATAATTGCATGGAAGTTAGAACTACTATTATTCATAGGATTTTTAGTGTGTTATAATAGTCCTTGAGTGTAAACAAACTGTTATCACTTTAAGGTGGATTAATTTCCAAGATGTATAATCAAAAGGAAGAGGAAATGATGGAGAATATAAATGTATCACCAAATGATGAGGTAATAGACTACATAAAATCTAAAAATATAGAGATTAAAGACGAAGATTTCATTTATGAAAAATTGATATTGGATGATAAAGGTAAAATAAAATTAGCTGGTTTTCTATATTATGTTTTATTGGTTGTATGTTTGAATTTTACAAGAAATATAATTGTATTTAGTCAATCCTTCTTATTGTACAATATGATTGGCTTTGCAGTAATTGTCAGTTTGATATTCTCGCAAGCATTAGGTCTATACGCATTGGTTACAAGACATAAAATGACCAAATGGGTGATGATAGGACAATACATCATCCTTATTATGATTAGTCTGTTATCTGTAAATAGTCTGAGTATTGGTATTTTGTTAAATTCATTTCTTATGATTATATATTTTTTAGTATCAAAACGTGTGAAATATACATTTGTTTCTTAGTTTGAGAGCAAGTAATTATGGATATAATAATTATTAATAAATTATACTTTTATTGTATTGTTGAACATAATTCTGTATGATGTAGTGAGTAATATAGAAGTTAATTGAAAAGGAGAAAATATATGAGTAATAAAGATGAATTAAAGGTAGATGATTGTGGATGCGGTCACGATCACGAACATGAACATGAGCATGATACAGTTTCATTAACATTAGATGATGGTACAGAGTTAGAGTGTCCAATCATAGATGTTTTCGAAGTTGAAAACCAGCAATATATTGCATTATTACATCCGACTGATGAAATGGCATTACTTTATAGGTTTATGGATAATGAAGATGGTACAATCGAAGTTACTGCTATAGAGAGTGATGAAGAGTTCGAAAAAGTAAGTGAATTTGTTAATGAAAGAATGTTAGAAGAGTAATTAAAATAAACGCGATATTTACTATTATAAACACTCAAGTTTTAGGAAACGATGTTTCTTAAAAACTTGAGTGTTTTTATGTTTAAAAGGGGATGTTTGATGAATTAAATGAGAATATGAATTGAGAAATAATTATTAACTTTGAATTATTTATCTCTAGAGGTCTAGAATGTGTTATGACAGATTACTAAGTACAAAATCTATAATGAAACACTCAAAAGAATGTAACTATATCGATGAAACGGTTGGAATTATGTGGTAATCTTAAATTGTAGGATAATTGCAGCAAGAATGAAAGGAAATGTAAATGATGAAAAAGTTAATTAATGTTCTACTTTTGGTATTGTGTTTAGTTACAATGAATATGGTTTTCGCAGATATTGAGTTAACTGATGAGAATAAGTATGGACTAGAAATTGAGTATTCGCTTTTTGGTGGCTATCAGGGAGAGATTAGTATTGATGGTGTGTATGTTTATCAAACGAATGATGAATATGTATTCACCGTTAAATACTCAAATGGTGAGTTGGTAAAGGTTGATTATAGAGGAAATCCTAAAGTTAAAACGTCTTTTTTTAATCCGCCTTCAGGTGATATTATTAAGATATCCTGGATGGGTAATTTTGATAAAGTGACTGAGAGTAATAACTCTATTCACTATAATGTTGATAAGGATTCTTTTTCTCAGGTTAAAGCTATCACTGTTTTTCTGTTTGAGAATCATGATAAATCCGAAGAGGACATATTTCTTTCTTTTAGAACTGAGTATATAGATATGGATGAAATCCCCCATGAGAATTCATTAATTTCAGGTTATGAAATCGGTAATGAAAACTTGGAATCTAACTTAGGATCAATTCCTTCATCATGGGCAGCAAAAAATATTGAAGAATTGCAATTAGAAGACATTTTTAGAGAAGATGCATTTAGTCAGTTTTCAGAAGGCATCACTCGTGAAAGGTTTGTTTACTTGATGGTTAAACTTTATGAGGAGTTGACGGATAGAAATGTTTTAATTGATTCATCAATATCATTTGAAGATTCAGGTGATGAATATGTACTAAAAGCTGCATCAATCGGTCTTACAAGTGGGATTGGTGATAATAAATTCGGTCCAGATGTCATTTTAAATAGAGAACAAATGACTACTTTTATTATTAAAACGTTGAACATAGCGAAAATTGATACGACTACAAGTGAGGTAGTTGAGATCTTTAATGACGATGATGAAATAAGCGATTGGGCAAAAGATTCTATATATACTGCAAGAGGTAATGGCATTATGGGTGGATTAGGAGATAATCTGTTTTCTCCGAAATCTGAAGCGACAAATGAGCAAGCACTTTATATTACACATGATTTGCTGGCAAAATACGGAGAGTTGGAATGGTTAAAGGAATATGATGGTGAAAGAGTCTATCTAAAGTTTGAAGACGATTTGTACCAAATGCCATTTGAAAACAACATTCTAGTGAGTGAATCAAATGATGAAACTAAACTCTCTTTTATTTCACTAGATGACATAGATACTTTTATGAATCTTCTATTCTTGAAGGCAAAAGATGTTTCATATATTAAATCATCTAATCCGAATATTAAAGGTATTATAGAAGAACATGACTATGATATCATGAAAGTTACTGTACAAAACATATATTCTGGTGTAGATAAAACTGGAGAAAAAACAACTTTTACTTTTGATAATGATTATTTCATTTCAGAAGTGACTTATGGATTAAATAATGATAACTCAAGACATAGTAATTTCGATTCTGTTAAATACTATAATTTAAACAATGAAAGACAAATAATTGAAACATTGCCGATTGATCAAATTACTGAAGCTCTTGGCATTGAGTTTAAAGTTAGTTTTGATGAGGTTTGGGAGATTTATATTATTGAGGTTATTAATCAATAAGTTAATATGTTGTCAGTTGGAATGATTTAATGGTATTACAAACAAATACAACTAGGAGTTTGATTTAGAATCAAACTGAATTTTGATAGAATTCCAAGACACAGAAAGTGAGCAATCACAACTCTGTGTCTTTTGATTTGTGGGAATACCAACTGTGGAAAATCTATGAACATATTACTCGATTTTATTATTACAATTGATGAATAAATACGTAATATTTGGAACCTGTGATGTGAGTATGAATAAAAAATAGTATAATTAATTGTGAATCAAAGTAAATTACGAGTTAGAAGACATTACTTAGATTTAATGGCAATGATGAATGTATGTTATGAGGCAATTATTCGCTCGTAGACTTAAGAGTATGTTCTATGACACTCTTCGGGTGCAAAAGTTGTTCATCACTAACAAGAGGAGGAACCAATGATAATTATTACATCACTAATGTTAATGCTGTATGTCATTAGTAGTTTGGTATCGAAAAATGTATTCAGTGACAGTATGGTGTTTCCTGTATTGATTGTTGTAACTATAATCAATATTCTATATTTACTAAAGGGAAAGCAGCTGAAGTTTTTACTAAAGACTGTTTTAATATGGATAAATACATATTATCTTGACCATGCTGATTTAAAGAGAGTTATCTTAATTACTAGGAGAATATTTACTTTAAATATTTTGATAATACTATTGTTGCCAGTTATTCTAATTGTTTTAAGTATATTTAGGTTCGATTATTATGTAGGAATCACAATAATTCAAAGTGTTACCTTGATAAATGGGTTATTTGTCGGACCGATTAATTTCTTAGCTGATAGAAGTGTTAACAAGGTGAGAGACGTTAAAAATACATAATCCGTATGAAGTAATTGTTTACTTTAAAACAAATTATATGAAAGGGTAGTGGAGGCAGAATGACAAAGAACAAAAAAATAATATTACTTTTCCTTACAATTATATTGATTGTAGTAAGTATTGCTTTTCGAATTACGATTAAGGAAATAAATAGAGCGAGAAGTTTTGAACGATTTCAAGATGAGGCAAAAGAAGTTTCTTTACAATTTGATAGAGATTTATTAAGTTCAAATTCAAACTATGAATTTCTAAATGATTATAATATTGGTGCTGATGGATCAGTAGTTGTAGTTGATTCGAAGTCTGTTGTTCTTTTTCATCGTGTAGATGAGTTAGTTGGCGAGAAGGTACCAATACCTGAAGTAACCAAAATGTTAGAGGAGTCATTAAATCAACCGGCCAAAGATAAGAAGGATATATTCTTTACATATGTATTCAATGACAGTGAAAAAATGGCCTATCTTCATAATACAAATGATCAGGAGATACTTCTTATAATTGTATTGATTGACTCCTATTAGAGTATGTTTAAATAGGAGTAGATTTAAGCTTGATGAAATTTAAGATATATTTACATTATGCATCATTTTATCTGAAAAATTAAAGGAGGCATACATGATTTATGAATTAGATCCAATTGAAAAAGAGTTAATACGAGTTGCTTCTCAAAAATACGACATTCAACAAAGTGATATATTTAAACATGGTAGAGGATTTCAAAATTATGTGTATGAGTATTATATCGATGAAAACCAATACATATTAAGAATTTCTAAGGCCTCAACAAGGTCAGACAAAGAAATACTAAGTGAACTGAACTTTCTAAATCACCTGTCACAGTTTGATGTCTCGGTTTCATTACCGGTGAAATCTTTGAACGGATTACTTCTTGAAAAAATTACATTAGGTAAAGATAATTATTATGCTGTAACATTTGAAAAAGCCTCAGGCACTCACATAACCTATCCAGATTATATGAATAATCAAGAATTGTTCTATAGACTTGGTAAACTAACAGGAAAACTTCATAAAGCGTCAAAAGCGTTTTCAGGTGACTTAAATGATAGAATCAGTTGGACTGAGAACTATTATCTAAATAAGTTTACGAAGTTTGTACCATCTGAAGAAGTCGATAAGATTAACTCCTTAAGAAAGCAGATCAATGAGATAGAAAAGATACAGAAGACTTCAAAGAATTTTGGTCTTATACATGGTGATATAAATGTAGGGAATTTCTTTGTTGATGATAATCATATTACATTGTTTGACTTTGATGAATGTCAAAACAGTTGGTATGTCGAGGATATAGCAATTCAACTCTTTTACACGGTATATGTTTTTTGTGATGATTCTATTGAAGAAAGACAAAAGAAGGCAACTGAATTTATGCAACACTTCTTAAAAGGTTATGAGTTGGAACATGATGTAGAGGTAGAAATGTTAAAATTGATTCCAAAATTTCTAATACTTCGAGAAATGATTGTTCATGTAGGCATGTATAAGATGTGGGATTTATCAACTCTGACTGGTTGGGCTCAATACTATTATAGAGATAGTTCGAAGAGAATTAGGGATCTAACCCCAATTGTTGAGTTCGATACTGAATGGTGTAACTATTAACAAAATAAGGGATAACACTGTATAAATAGAGGTATTATGTTCAAGAAAAAAATGAATAGTGCAAAGACGTGTGAGTTTGCATAATTTTATTTAGTGATTAATATATTAGTAAAGATAATGAAAAAGAACTTAACGACTACTATTATGGTCGGAAGGGGGTTTGTAATTGGTTGGAAAAAACAAAGTTGTTGATGGTAGTTACTTGGGGAAGAGTGTAGTATATTCATCTAGACAAGTTTCAATCATTGCAGAAAATGATGAGACTGTTGACTTAAATGATAGAACCATCAAAGGTTATGAAGCGCTTGAATTAGGAACTGAAAATAATGCTTCAGATGAGTTCGTGTTGGATGTAGCTGGTGGAGCCTTATTAGGTTTTATTGGAATAATATTTGGTTTATTCGCAAATAAAAAAAGGGCATTTGTAATTTCGTTAGATTTTAATGATGGAAACAAAAGTAAAATAGAAGTTAACTATAAAATTTATAGGAAGTTAATAAGATTATTGCCTTAGATTTATACAGTTAAACAAAGGAGGATTTAATATGAAAAAGTATTTCCTTGTAATATGTACAACTCTATTAATAGTTTTTTCTTATGGTTGTCAGGCAGCTGTTCAGAATGAAAAAATAGATGAAGCATCCATAGTTACAGAAGAAACCATAGAAATTGATCAGATACAATCAACAGTGAGTAAAGATGAAATGATTATGACGGTACTTGAAACAGTTTTCACTGTTAGAGAAAGTGATTATAATCAGAATAAGATTGATTTTACATTTGCATCAGAGGATAGACAAGATGAATTAGAGCAATATTTTTCTGATGATGGATTCGATAGGTTTTTGAGATCTCAAGGTATACTTGGTTTCATTTATGTGTATGGTGAAAACATCTGTACTTCTGAATTGGAAGATATAGAACTTGAATATCGAGAAACATCAAAAGTTGATGAACTTGTCTGTTATTACACGTTTAATCATAAATTGACATTCGAAGACACAGCGATAGGACCTTTTGAAGAAATGGTATCTGGTGAAATGACTCTAAATAACTATGACGGTGAATGGAAAATTGATTACTACAGAATAAGTAATTATAGAAGTTATCAAACCAGTTTTTCAGAACATATAGAGGCATTGGATATTGAGAACGGTAAAGTTGTTCATACAAGAGATGAAGTAGACAATATTATAAATCAAATATTAACAGATACTAGTAAATTAAGACTTATTAATAACAGTAAATTAAATATTACAACGCCAGAACCATATAATATTATTGTTTTTGAGGATTCACAGATAAAATTTAGCTCTGGATACGATGAATTTGACAGTGTTGTCTATTATGATGATGTTGAATACTTTAAGGATGAAAGCACCTTATTGTTTCATATCAATGGTGTAAGAAAGTCTAGCTCTGATAACAGTGTTGTTGATGCAGATTACTATGATAAAATAATCATAAGCGAAAGCGAAATTATATACTTACATAAATATAGAAGTGATACAAGAGTGAGTATATGGTGGTATGATCAAGAATAAAAGACAATTGACATTCCTTTTAAGGGAGATATGAGTGAAATCTGTTTTTCTTTCCAGTCATATTATCTCCTTTGTTAGTGATATCATTCCCAATAAAAAATAGTAGACACATATTTTTGTGTCTACTATCTTTATATCACTTCATAATGAGCATGTTTTTGATTTAGAAACTAAAGTGGTATAGATTGTATTTAAATGCCAATGTAAAACCACACTTTTCTGCAAGTTTGATTGAAGGTAAATTATCATCCATACATTCCCAATAAGGTGTATAACCTTTATCTAAGACTTGCTGTACAATTTCTGTTGCAAGAGATGAGGCAATTTGTAAATCTCTGAATTTCTCTTTCACGGCAATACCGATGGCCATAAGATTATCAGTTGTACAATCTAATAAACATCTACCAACTATTTTGTCATTTTTCATCGCTACAAAACCAATACCGTGTGATAAATAATCATCAAAGTTGAACCACCAGTTTAAAATTTCGTCTTTAACAAAAGAAATGCTTTTTATTTTTGGTTGACTTAATAAATCTGCATCTATGTTTCTTAATTTATAGTCACTATGTAATGGGTACTTAGTAATGGATTGTTTGTCTTTTAGTAGATAAACTCTTTGTTCAGATAGACTGAGATCATACATATAAAAAATACGTCTAAAAGTTTCATCCCAAAGATTTGAATCACCACTAAATTCAAAATCGTTTATATCACTGTCGCGTAATTGTTCCTTTATTGAGGTCATAAAAGCATCTATATTATCTAAGAATGCTTTTGATTCATGATTACCAATGAAGTAAAAGCCACCTTCTCCTTGATGATACACAATTGCTGTTTTGGGTGATTCTAATGTGTCAACATACACAAAACCAGGGTTGGTACCATTAATAACAGATTGTAATTGAACACTTATATAATTAGGATTAACTAGATTTTTTACTCTAATGTAATCTTTTTCTTCTAACATGTGTAACATAATAACCTCCAAATGTGATATGACAAGTAAAACTTTGTATATGTTATAGTATCATTTCTATCTACAATTATAAATGGGGTAAATGATTTAATAATAAATTTAATTATACAGAAAAATTGTATCAGAACCAATATAGGATCACAAAAAATGAAAGAATTCCTCATAAAAGGAATTCAATAATTTTATTATTTCATTATAATTTAAGTTTATTTATTATGATGGAAACTTTACAAAGTAATAACTTAGACCAATATGTACAAGTACAAGAGTTAAATAGACCAATTTTATGCTCAGGTTTTGAAAAACAGCTCTATTATGCTTCTTCGCTTCAGCAAGCTCTTCTGATTCAAGCATTATATGATCTGAATTATAAATAGCTCCAGAAAGATTTCCTCCAGGTGTATCATGAACACTAGGTGCTCTATTGTAGTTGACAAATTGTCTATAAAACAAAATAAAGAAAACACCACCCCAAAGAGCAAATATATTTTCTAAGCCGAAATTAGATAACTTAGAAACTGCTAATATCTCAAGTGCTAGAAGTGCAACGATCCCCAATAATTTCATGTATGTTTTCATATGATCCCTCCTTTATTTAATTATTACATAAAATTACATAATACAAACAAAAGAGTATTAAAATGCAGTATTCAAGTATGAAAATGCATAAAAAAACTAACAATATATTCAATTATATGTAATAGGTGTTGTTCTATATTACATAAGTTCAGTTCAACTAAACTCATAAATATTCATATGAAAAGCAGATTGCTAACACTATGGATAATATTTTTTTGATTTTTACTAGAGTCTAAGGATTTGACTAAAAAAAGTTCTGAGAATCATCTCAGAACTTTTGTATCAATATTAATTTACTACTCTGATCTTTTTAAAACATAATAACCTATGTCACTATGTTTAACAACATCGTCGCCTTTCCATTCAACAAATAAATATTCTACGCCTTCAATCTCTTTAAGCTTAAAGCCCATAGCAGACTGTTCATCATAAATTTGATCATCTACCCAAAATGAAGTACCACCGGAATTTTCACCTATATCAAAGAATACAGTTGTATCATAAAATTCTAATCCTCTTAAAAAGAGATCGAATGATGCTTGTTTTGTAGGATCAAATTTCATGTCATCCTCCACAAAATTTACTGAAGTCCAGTTACCTTTAATCTTTTCTTGAAAGCTCAATTGCTAAAGTTGACTCCACTTTTTCTAATTTTGTTTTGTGTCTTTATTCTCACTCTCAAGACTAGAAACCTCATTTGTAAGTGATTGTTTTTCAGAGCTTAAAACAGAAAATTCAGACTCCTTATCAGATAGTTCAGATTTAAGACTCTCCACCTCACTCGTTAACTTGTCTTCGGATGTTTGAAGGTCAGATAATACCCCTGATTGTGTACTGTAAAGGAATGCAAACCCGAAGACACAGACTACTAACAAACCAGCTAAAATATAAACTGGCATTTTTGAATTTTTTATGAATTCTCCTCTCTAGTTAAAAATTTACTGTAAAAAATAGTATAATCTTTTATCAATCTATGTGTCAAGGAGTTGACTAGATCCAAATACTCGAACAAGTGTTGTATTTAAATTATATTACAGCGATGTATTATATTGTATGTTGGAATTATATGGGTTATAATTTTTTAATGATGCATAGTAATAATTAGATTTACAAAACATTTTATTTATTCATTTTTCATAATATTCTGTTTGCATCAATCGGACTTATAAACATAACATTTAAATGTAGGAGGTAAGGATGAGTGTTAAACCAAAACATGGTGTTTTTAGTAACATAGGATTTATATTCAAAAACATATGGCGTGTCGATCGGTTTTTATTAGTAGCAATGGCTACCATGATATTTGCGAAAGTATGCCAACCGATTATTGTTATTTACATGCCAAAGTTAATTGTCCAATACTTTGAAGAAGGTAGAACGGTTAAGGAATTGATGTTACTCATAGTCTACTTCGGTATTGTATCTTTGATTGTAGGCCAGGCTAGAAGTTTTTCTGATGGCTATTTTCCAAGAAAAAATGCTTATTTTAGAAGTATGAAACTAGGCTCTGAAATGGCAATGGCGTCATTAAGTGTTCATTATAAATATTTAGCATCGGATAAAGGACAATTAGAAATCAGAAAAGCTAAAAATGCTGTAAACCGTCCTACAGATGGTATACAAGATTTTGTTATCCGTATGATTGAATGTACATCCAATTTTATCGGCGCGTTCATATACATCATCATTTTATCTGCATTGAATCCGCTTATCATTCTTGGGTTGATTATATGTGGTATTTTAAGTTTTCTTGCTGGTAACAGTGTAAACAAATATAGAATGAAGGTTAAAGATGATAGAAGTAAAGCTGATAAGAGATTGTTCTATGTTAACGATTCAACAAGAGATGTTAAATATGCCAAAGACATTAGAATGTATGGCATGTACAATTGGCTTTCAGGATTAGGTGAACAACTACTTCATGAAAGAAACGATTGGGAAAAGAAAATTTCCTTCAAAGCATTTTTGAGTGCTTTAGTTGATGGAGGTATTGCATTTTTAAGAGATGGTTTTGCCTATATATATTTGATTTTCCAAGTGATTAATGGCAATTTATCAGTGTCAGAGTTTATTTTATACATTGGTTCAATAACAGGATTTTCAGCATGGATCAGTAGTTTTGTAAACAATTCCATTGTTTTGAATGCTGATTCATTGAGTATTTCAGATTTTAGAGAGTTCATGGCTAAAGTTGATGATAACGTAAAGAAAAAATTATCGCATAAAAAGATTAAAACACCTATTTCCATAGAATTAAAAGATGTATGTTTTTCATATGGTGATGAAGTGATTTATGAGAATTTCAATCTAAAAATAGAAGAAGGAAAAAAGATTGCATTGGTTGGTGTGAATGGAGCAGGTAAAACGACATTAGTGAAATTAATTCTGAATCTGTTAGAACCAACAAGTGGTCAAGTTCTCTTAAATGGTGAGGATGCAAAAGAATATGATATGCATCAATATTACGATCAATTTTCAGTAGCATTTCAAGATGCGCTGGTCCTTGCTTATGGAATTGATGCCAATGTGTCAATGGCCTCTAGTGAAAAGACTGATCAGGAAAAAGTAGATAATGTCATACAAATGGCTGGACTTGAAGAAAAAGTGAAAACTCTTAAGCATGGTAAGTTTACAAGTGCTGAAAAATACTTGGATAGTGAAGGTGTTGAACTATCAGGTGGTGAAAGACAGAAACTGATATTAGCCCGTGCATTATATAAGGATGCACCTATCCTGATATTAGATGAACCGTCATCGGCTCTAGATGCAATTGCAGAAGCGGAACTCTATGAAAAATACCATAAGATGACAGAAAACAAAACATCTATATATATATCACATCGTTTGTCTAGTACAAAGTTCTGTGATGAAGTCTTGCTTTTAGATGGTGGTCACGTTATTGAAAGAGGTAGTCATGAGGAATTAATGGCACTAGATGGCAAGTATGCTGAAATGTTTACAGTTCAAAGCCACTATTACAATGAAGAGGAAATGGAGATGACATCATGAAGAAGAATAAAAAAATCAAATTGAATATGTCGACAATTACCTCTGCACTAAAAAAAATATATCAAATTAGAAAAGAATACATTTGGGTACTAATTGGTCATGCCATTTTACAGGCTATAAGACCATTTATTCCTATCATCATATCTGCTAAAATATTGGACGAGTTATTAGGTGATAAAGACATCGACAAGCTTATGACAATGGCAATCACTTTGGTTGGTTTCATGCTGATTACCCATATAATTTCGAGTTATTTCATCAAGAAATATAATGATGAATCAAAACTCTTGATTAACAGTTATTACTTTGAACTGTCTAAAAAAAGTATGACGATGGAATATGCTGCAATTGAGAAAAAAGAAACCATGGACCTATTACATCAAATAGAGGGTGCTGCCAACAGTTGGATGGCCATTTGGAACATTGCAGAGTATATGCAAAAAGGTTTGTTGGCTATAGTGGAGATTGCTATTGCGATTGCTTTGATCGTTACAATGTTTACCGGTAGTACGGGTGTTGTCACGGGTGAGATGGCATTTATCCAATCAAATTTAGCTGTAATTGCACTAGTTGCTGTTCTACTATTTGGATTATATTTATATAGTGTGATACAAGCTAGAATAGGAGAAACAGCAGCCAAGGACATGCAAAGTGGTATAGCGGGCAATAGAATATTCGGTTACTTGTTCTTTTGGATGACCAACAACTATGAGCATGGTAAAGATATTAGAATATACAGTGCACAAGACTTGCTTCATAGTAAAATTAAAGGTTATGTTAAAGGGAACTATCATGATTGTGATGAACATTATGTGAAGCCAAATGTTAAACATTTCTCTTTGTTAAATATAGTGAATGTTGTCATGTTAATGGCTGTATACTGCTTTATCATTCTAAAGGCATATGTAGGGGCAATTACAGTAGGTACGATCTTTATACAGATTAATGCCATTATGAAATTATACGATTCTGTAGGCAGCTTTTTAACACAATACAACATGTTAAAGGCAGCTTGCGAACATTTCAAATATAGTATAGAATTTTTCGAGTTACCTGATTCTAAAAAAGATGGAAAAAAAGATATTGAAGCGTGTGATACATATGTTTTTGACTTTAAAGATGTATCTTTCAAGTACCCAGGTACAGATACCTTGGTATTGGATCATATTGATTTAACTATCAAAGCAGGTGAAAGATTGGCAGTTGTAGGCATGAACGGTGCTGGCAAAACGACAATGATTAAATTGTTATGTCGATTATATGAACCGACATCAGGAATCATCACTATGAATGGTACAAACATTCAGGAGTATGATTTTGATGCATACATTAATTTATTTTCAGTAGTGTTCCAGGATTTCCAACTCTTTGCATTCGAAATGGATAAAAATGTAGCAACAGGAAATGACATTAATAATAAAGCATTAGAAAACGCACTCAAAAATGCTGGATTATCAAATGTTATTGAAGACATGAATAGTGATTTTAAAGTACCTCTAGGGAAGAAATATGAAGAAAACGGTAGGGATTTCTCTGGTGGTGAAAAACAGAAGTTAGCTATAGCAAGAGCGCTTTATAGGAATGCACCCGTGGTTATATTAGATGAACCGACTGCAGCATTGGATCCGATTGCAGAATATGAGATTTACACCAAGTTTAATGATTTGGTAGAAAATAAAACGGCAGTCTTTATATCTCATCGTTTGTCTTCGTGTCGATTCTGTCATGACATAGCAGTTTTTCATAAGGGGAAAATTGTTCAGCATGGTGATCATAACACTTTACTACAGAATCCTAATGGCAAGTATTATGAGCTATGGAATGCTCAAGCGGAACATTATATTTATGAACAAGCCAACTAATTGATTTTTAAAAAGTTGTTTGTCACAAGTAAGAAGAGATGTCGTTGTCTCTAATCATTGATGCTTTTGTTTATTCTGTTTAATTATGAACAGAGTAAACAGAAGCATTTCTTGTTAGTTCTTAAGTTAACAATCACTTATACTGTATAGAAAATTCCAAAATGGATAATGTCTTTTGAAACAACATATTCAGCTTCTAAGGATTGATTTATAAGAATTAATGACCTAAAATCCGCAGGATTTATCAGTAGGTACAAGAAATCAGATGGTATAATTAATCTGAACTTAAAAATACTAATTCGTTGAAAGAGTGAAAATAATAGGATGGCAAGATGAAATATGTAAATATGATTATGAAATCGATAGATTATATCGAGGAAAACCTAATGCATGAGTTAAAAGTCCAATATCTTTGTAAAATTGCTGGATATTCAGAATATCATTTTCATAGGATTTTTAAAGCTACAGTAGGTTTCACTGTAAGTGAGTATATTAGAAAAAGAAGATTGACTAAGGCTTCACAGTTGTTATTAGAAACTAGATTGTCAATTTTCAATGTAGCAATAAATTGTGGTTATAATTCAACTGAAAACTTTGCAAGATCATTTAAGAAAGAACATGGTATTACACCCTTGGAGCATCGGAACCTTAGAAATAGCTTACATTTACATAATGCATTTAAGATGAACTTAGAGAAAACTTTAGACATTCAACCTGAATTAATCTATTTTCCAGGCATTACAATAAATTGTTTTGTATACGAGACCAATATAAAAAATAGACATAATGATATCCCGCGTTTTTGGAATCGATATCAGAAGCAACACAAGTCTGATGATATGATAAACACTTATGACTATGGGTGGTTAGAGACTGTGTCTAGTTATGAGTATAGATATTGGATTGGAAGTAAGGTAAACATTTCTTCTAACGCCTTAACTGTTCCAGAAGGTTGGTATTTAAAATTTATAACACCTCAAGCAGATGCGTATACGTTTGTTGAAATGATTCATCAAACTTGGGACTATATTTACCAGTACATGGATGATAATAAAATTATTCAACGAGGCTCATTTGCCTTTGAGAGATATATTGAAGCTTCAAGAACCTATACAGAAGAAATTTATATACCAGTAGAGGAGGTAAAAGATGATAAGTGATATCATGAAGGAATATGGTTTTACTCATTCATATGTAAAAGCTCTAAAAGCAGGATCTGCTAGTATGGTAGATCTACCGATTGAAACGTATGCAACACTATCAGGTTTTGCATTAAGAACAGTTGTACATAAAGATTTATGTCCAAGTGCAATGAGTGTATTTGATTGGGAATTATTAAGTAAGGCAGCTGAGGATATTGGTTTTGAGACAAAAGTTATAACAAGGTTATGGGACGAAGATCATCTTGAATTAGAAAAAAGAACTGAAGCTCATAAAATGATTATTGAAAGTACGAATCCAGTAATTACCTGGGATGCATCTGTTCCTGAATGGGAAATAATAACAACATTTGATTCTGTGAATAATTCTTATACAGGGATATCTGTAAAAGGAGATCCAATAAATCTGCCTATTGATAAATTGGGCAGAAGAGAAATTCCTGTGTTGTTTGTAATGGAATTAACTAGCTGGATAAAACCAACGAATATTATTGAAAAAATACTTCAAATTATTATTAATCATAATGAAGGTAGTGAGGCGATTGCAACACCTGACTATTTAGAAGGGTATCAAGCATATGATCATTGGATAGAAAAAATGAAGACAATTACTGAAGATGATTGGGATAGTAGATATTACTTTGAAACATACGCTATTATGAAAAAACATGCTTCAAAATATTTTCAGGTGTTATTAACTGATAACAGTAACTTAAAAAAAATGAGTCAGTGCTTTGATGACTTAGCTAACTTATTTGGGCAATTACTCGATCAAAGAAAAACAAGCAGTTATCCTAATAATAAAAATGAGATAATAAGAAATCTGAAGAAAGCGAAGGAGCTTGAGTACCAAATATATATAGAAGCAAAGAACTTGTCATAAACAGAACTCCTTATTAAAAACTTCGACCTATTACTTTTTATAGTTATAGGTCGTTTTATTTTTATTAATTAGTAAATTTTTCTAATTAATATCGATTTGTCGGGATAATGTTATATGACTAGAACAAGTATGATATACTAAATTATGGAATTAAATAGCAACCATAGATTTGTAAATGGTAAGTTAACGATGGTAAGTTAATTTGATTAAAAAGCTAAATAGTATTATGTTTCTTAAGGAGATGACTATGAAAACGCGAAGAGAAAAGGAAATGATGGATTTAATCCATCAATTTGTTGAATCAGATGATAAAATACGTGTTGCAATCTTAAATGGTTCAAGAGCAAATCCTAATATTCAAAAAGATATTTTCCAGGATTATGACATCGCATGTTTTGTAACCGATGTTGAACCATATTTAATAGAAAATGATGTCGTTCCCTATTTTGGTGAAACCATTATAGTTGAACAACCTAATTTTGGTCCATGGCCACCAGATGATGCTGATGGTAGTTATCATAATTATAATATGCAATTTGTTGACGGTAATCGAATAGATCTAACTTTTTTCAGTATTGAAAAATTAGAAGAACAATGCAAAGATAGCCTTTCTTTAATCCTAATAGACAAAGATAATCTTTGTTCAAATCTACCTCAATCAAGTGAGAAAAGCTATTTCATTTCAGAACCTACAGAATTTCAATTTAAAGGTTGTTGTGATGCATTCTTATTTGCAATTGGATCTCATATCCCTAAGACAATTTGGAGGAAACAACTTCCACAACTAAAGTCTTATACTGAAGGATGGTTAAGAGTTCCAATGCAACTCATGCTCTCATGGGAAATTGGGTTAAAAAGAGGTTTTGATAATACAATTGGTGCAGGCGGGAGACATCTACCTAAACTTCTTGGACCTGATAAGTGGGAACGTTATTTAGAAACATATGTTGACTCTGATTTAAATAATATTTGGAATTCAATTTTTGTGTTCTATGATATGTTTGTAGAATCAGCAATCTTTGTTGCCAGCGAATATGATTTCGTTTTCCCAGAGGAATCAGCAAATAAAGTTTACTCTTTTTTGAAACATGTTAATGAAATATCAGATGATGCTGATAGTATATACTGATACTTTCACAAAGCTTATAAATTGAAATACAAGAGTTAATGCAAGTGCCTGAAGAAAGATCTTCGGGCATTTTAATAATGAAAGAAAGCTTCTGATTTCCAGGGGAGCTGATATTTAATATATAATGTTATCATTCCAAATTTTGTTATACAATAAAATGGAACAGCTTTACATTTAATATCAGTTATTAGGAGATTGATACTCATGAAATTGCCGAAGCAACTGGACTTATGCCAAGACATAGGAGTTCTATTAAATCTACTGTTTGCATACAAGTATATATAGCTGGATGGCGATGATCTAGTTTTGACCATAGAAAAAGTTAGATAGGAACAAATATGTAATAAATGGGGAGGAAGTTTTGAAAAAGATAAATATATCCATTGGAATAATAATATTAATCATTCTATTTGTATCAATACATTTATTCGTTGATCATAAAAAAGACAAAGAAGCATTTGAAGAGATGCAAATATCTGTCGGTTATATTGCTGAAACATGCAAAAATTATATAATTAACTGTACTATTGAAGAACACTCTGATTATCAAATTCAGACTGCGCAATCATTCGCAAGGTTAACTACTCATATTTATGATGTTATAGAAGACAATAAATTTGTAGATAATGAGTATAAATGGATGATTTATGAGTGGATTGACAATTATCAAGTTCTATTTTACTCAGATTTAGATGAAAAAAAACTGAGTACACATTCTGCTAGAATAATTGACAATTTAAGTTCTATTGAGGAAATGAGTGATACCTTTAAGACTGCTGAAATGAGTATTGATGATTTTATATCCACTCAAAGCGACTTGATAAACTCGTCCGAAATTGATCTTAAAAAAAATGAATCATCTAATACTAACGGGTTGTATGAGACTATAAGACGCCATCCTGACTATCTATCATTTAAAAATATGACAACAGATGACATATTCCTCAGAGATGTTCTTTACGATTATTTTAGTTTGTTTGAATCAGATGTTGTAAGGGAAAATATCAAACTCGTCCAAGAAATCAGTTTTGCATATCCTATTTCAAATATTAATGGGATGAAGTTCGAGTATATGAATATGAGTGGTATGATTTTCGCAAACGGTTCATTGATAAATATTAGTATGTTTACTAGAGAAAATGATGAGTTCAGATTAGAAAATGATGATGAGTCAACCGTGTTGAAGAAGGTTGAGGACTACCTAAAGGTCATTGGCGCTTCTGATTATAAATACTATGAAATAAATGAAACTGGCAATTATAGTTTTGTTAATGCATTTAGATATCTTGATAAACGATCCAATATGGACGAATATCGATTCTTCTTTGAAAGAAAAGATGAAATGGAAATTAGTAGAGTGAACTACCCATTACAGATTACTAAAGACATATATGATATTGCTGAATATCAAGTGTATTATGATAAGAAAGAGCTATTTGATACCCAATTAGATCACTACGAAATATTAGATGCTTATTTTTATATAAATACAAGTATTCATCAAATAGAATATTTTTGGAAATATGAAGTTTTAATACATGGTGAAACATATATGATAACATTTGATGCTAGAACAGATATGATGACATATATACATTCAACTAATCGATAGACAGTGACTGTATTTTGAAATTGTCATAAAAGCGTATATTTCAATGCAAAGTGAATTTCTAAATCTAGTTATAGAATTCATCGAGTGTTGCTTGTTCTTCATAGAATTGATGGTGGTTTTATGGATTTTGTTGCTGATATTAATGCAATGAAGGATATTACATATATAAAAACGGGTGGAAGAGCAAAACTTTCAATGTCACAAATAACTTGTTTAATTACTAACATGTCAGATACTCGAAAAACTTGTCTACTGAAGAATTTAATGCAGTGAACACAGTCTTTAAAGAGTTTAGAAAGTGTAACACTAAAATTGAAATGGATGTTGAGGGATATTTAGATACTGCTCAGAAAATTATCAAGGAGTTTGATATTAATGTTGTATTAAGTCAATTCTGATATTTAGGGCTGCTAGAATAATGTTTAAGTTATAATAATAGCATCATGTTATAACCCATTATATTTGTTTTAAATTGTCAATGAATTGAGTACACGTTAAAGTATACATTCTAAACTTATAGTTAGGATAAAAGATAACAATGGGGGTTGCTATGAAATTTTGTGAAAAATGTCAATGTGAATATGAAGATTTTGCTGATATATGTGTGGATTGTGGTAATGAGCTTATAAAATATGAAGATAGAAAAGTGAAAGAAGATACTATAGAAGAAGTGGATTATCTAGAAGTCTTGAAATCATGTTCATCCAATGAAGAGGCCAATCTATTAGTATCATTACTGACTCATGAAGAGATTTATACATATATCCGTTATGAGGGGGCGGGTTCTTATTTGAACTTACTTCATGGAAGATCTTATCAAGGTGTTCAAGTACTGGTCCCTTCAAAAGAATACGATCCAGCACTAGAAGTTTTAAGGGCTTTTGACTACACACATAATCTTTCCAAAGATGATTTTGACACTGATCTACTTAGGCGCTTTAGATGGAATAAGAGACTGGTTTCCCTGTTTGTATTAGTTACTGTTTTAGCTGGTATTTTGGTACCTTTTATTTTTAGATTAATCAGTATTTTTCAAGTTCATAGAATGGAAACTATTATACTCAATTAGTCAAATGGATTAAACTGCCAGATGACGATATTATGGAAACAAAAGTTAAACATGCAGTTATTGTTGGCTCTCTTAAATGTTCTGATTCGTAAGGCAATGCATTAGTATATGATGAAATACGGGAATTGAATATATAGTCGTATAATGATATAATATGACTATAGAAAGAAGGTGTGAGTTATGGAAGCAAACATTAGACCATCTGCAGATTTAAGAAATCATTATAATGAAATATCTAAGCAATGTCACGAAACTAGAAAACCAGTTGTTATTACTAAGAACGGAAGAGGTGACACTGTAGTAATTGGTCTCCAGGATTATAGACAATTAACTGCTGAGCTAGAATTATTACGTACATTAGCCGAAGCACATGATGACGTTGAACAAGGAAGAGTAGCTCCTATTAAAGACACTTTTGATGAGATTAGGAAAGCTTTATTAAGTCGGGAGGAATAAATGTATCAAATAATCCTTACTGAAAAAGCAGATAATCAATTAAGGGATTTATTATACTATATTGCTGATGATTCTGGTGATATACAAATAGCCTTAAATTATCTTAATAAACTCGAAAAGGAAATTATGAGACTTTCTGATTTTCCTGATTCAGGAAGTATCCCAAGGTATGCAATTCTTAAAAAACAGGGCTTCAGAGTCTTAATTGTTGAGAAAAATTTAGTCTTTTATAAGACTAATCATATTCAAAAAGAAGTAATAATTTATGCTATTGTTGATGGAAGACAAGAGTATCTAAACTTAATATAATTATTTGAAGCCTATAGAGAATTTCTATAGGTTTTGTTATGATCAAGTCTGTAGTTTCTTCTGATATAAATGTTTAACTAAACTGCACCTTTGAACTGTCTTTATATGCAGTTTATAAGAAAGTAAAGTAGATTAAATGTACAAATTTTATTATTCAGTAATGATAGGTACACTCTATAAAAAGGAGTGTAAAATTATGAATAATCAAATTTATTACATCTTGAATGACATGTCTGTGTATTTGAGTATGACACAGATGAAGAACCTGCAGGTCGTTCTAATTGAAAGATTAGAAGAAGTGTATGAAGAATTAGAAAACACCAGCACTAGATAGTATTAAGCGTAGTATGACTTTAATAGTTTTATAATATTTAAATTGATACATTTAGATGTATAATTAAGTTTGATATTGATAAAAATAATTATGGGCAGTATTGTTGTAAAGTGATGACATAAAAGACATCACAAACTTATATTGCGAAGGGATATGTCAAGATTAAGGAAACAGATGCTTGACATGATGAATTGATATGAAAAGATTTTTAGTGTTGTTTCTAGTGATGGTTTTACAATTATGCTTGACTAGCACAATTCCAATTGCTGATTTTGTATTTTTATTGAGCATGAGGAAATTATAGTATGATATAATAAAAAATTAAGAAATAGAGGAGTAGATATGAAGAATAAAATGGCAATAATAGCTGCGATTTTGCTAATAATTTTGCTTATTGCATGCAGTTTGCTGTATCAAAAGGATGATGTTAATTTACATGTGTCAGTCGATTCTGAGGATGTAGAAGTGAAAGTTGTTGATAATATTACTGTTTACTACACATTTAAGAGATGGTTCCCTTGGGAGAAAGAAAGTAGTAGACTTGGTTCAAATGTTGAATTAACTTTTTTAGAAGAAGAGCCTGTTAGTATTAAAGTTTATGATTACTTCATTGATCAAAAAGGGAGACGGGTGTATCCGGACGATTCATCATATGATTTTAGTTGTGAAGATGAAGTTGTTTTAATGGAAGATAATAATAGATATCAATTTGATTTAGATACACATAATGTATCCAGACTATTGAATAAATATGGATTAGATGTACCAAAAGGTGTTAAGCCATACAGAGGTTTCGTATTGCATGTGGAATATATAGATAGAATAGAATATTATGGATTTGTTTTGAAGATAGAAAGTGATTAATCTAGACTGAACATCAATTTAACCTTGGAGCGAACTGATTTCTACTATTTTTATCTGTGATTATATAATAGTTTTGTCAAATCACTCAGAATTCTATGGAAATCACATTTCTTGATTATGTTGAGAAGCCAGATTAAAACAAGCTGAAGTCAATACATTTGTTAAAGATTACAAAGACTATGAACATTTTCTATATTCATCAATCAAACGTCCTAGAAACCGTGGAGGACCAATGTTTAATAGCAAAAGGGTATTTAGTGGGAGTTACTGCAAGACATCTTGAAAGTGAGAGGGTATATTCCAGTATCGTGCCATTCTATCAAGGGATTAGTAATTCGACAATCCTAAAAGCGATACGGAATTGGATTCCTAAATAGTAGTTACTGTTGAAGATTATCAATAACATGATCTCATTCTATATGACAGATATATAAATTTCGTTTTAATTACTTATGCAATCCCCGATCATCCATACAAATGAAAGTTGCAGGGGAGATGACCAGAAAAATTTAAGAGCAATCTAATCTTTTAACTGAGATTAGATTGCTCTTTTATTGTGTTATAATGTACAATTTTGTGTGAAAATCGAATTTTTTAAATGTTACTTTACTGTGAATAAGGTACAGTTTTCATGTATGTTTTTTAAGTTGAATCAGTAATCGTTATGTACATTTTATAAATCAACAGCTGAGTTGTCAAACTGGGATATTCTCATTTATCTGTGGGATTAATGTTATTGTAATGTAATGTTTTGGAATAATATGGTATAATTGATTTAAAAGTTCTAACTCACAATAAACTTATGATTTAGATTTGGATATAATGTAATACAATAAACTCGATGAAATGATAGGAGTTATTATGAAGAAAATAACACTAATTACAATGATGATATTATTAATCACTATGCCAGTATTTGCAAATGGCTTGCCAACATATGAAGAAGGTGAAAACAGTGGGATGGTAAGCATTGATGAAAACTCATCAATACAACTAATTGAAGAAACTGTTATATATAATATAGGAAACGTATATAATGATAGTGATAGTTATTTATGGGGCATCAATAATCAAGTCGAAAGAGATATTACTGCAGAAATCACAGTAACATATAGGATGAAAAGTGATGTAGATGAAGACACGAATATGTATTTTATGCTACCAAATATTGATTCCGGTTATATTACAGTAGATGGTGAGAACCTAGATGATATTATATACACTGAGGATGTTCCTCAATCCATTGACTGGCAACCTTCATCTGTTCAAAACTATGAGGTTAGGGACTTAACTTTCGAAACAGCACAAATTCCCCTGAGTTTTAAAGCTGGACAAGAGAAAACCTTAGTCATTCACTATATACCTTCATCGGGTTATAATAGATCAGGTAAAAATGTAAATGGGGTATTTGATTTCACATACTTTTTAACACCTGCAAAATTCTGGTTAGGTGATACTAAAGTTAATCTGTTTGTAAATTTAGATGATAATGTAACATTTAAAAGTAATATTGAACTAAGCAAATCTAGTGATTCTTCATACTCTACAAGTTTGGATAAGATACCTGATATAGAATGGTTTTTAGAGGTCTCACACAAAAATTATAGAATATTTGGTACGAATAATGCATGGATTCACAATGGAATTTTACTATTACTGTTCTTACTTATTTATAAAAGTCACAGACTGTTTCCTCAGTCATCATATAAAAAATTAGCTAGGATAGTAACTTATGTACTATGTTCTATTTTATGGTATAAATTGAATGTCGATTCAATTGGTTATCCATTTGGCCCTTTATTTGTATGGGCAGGATATATCATATTATACCTAATGATTCCTATAGCAGTATATCTGAAAAGGAATCCTGAGTATTAAATAACCTTAAATAATAATAAGCTGATTCTTTAAAAGAACATTTTCTAATTAAACTAAGTCATACTTTTTCTTGTTTAGTTGTGTTTTTCATATCAGATTCTGATTTGTGTGGGAGGGTGAATTTGATGAGCAGCTACTTGATTGTATTATCAGGTAGTTTTTTTCATTGATAGATATAAAGTTAATAACTTTTTAAGGTCTTGTGATTTAATTATATATTACTATTGAATAGAGATGGAATAATTTCTCAATAAATATGTTCAAAGATTTAAGCTTA
>Ga0209379_10000419_pt1 | contig 37621 bp, 60 predicted proteins | sample tdDd001_FD_187124 | JGI IMG/M metagenome (GOLD analysis project Ga0209379, IMG submission 187124) | Marine sediment microbial communities from the Atlantic coast under amendment with organic carbon and nitrate - tdDd00.1 (SPAdes)... | ecosystem: Environmental > Aquatic > Marine > Coastal >... | reverse complement strand
GCAGCGCAGCAAACCCTGATCAATTTTACCGGGCAAATGAGCTTGGTTACTTAATAGAGCTAGAAAAAGAAAACTTTTCGCCATGGAGTGAGGATTTATCACAATCAACATGGGCCATTGCTGATGCTGATTTAGTTGCTTATACCGGAGCTGATCCGCTAGGCAATATAAACCAAAACATACAACTTAATACTACTGGGCAAAATCCAGTAATTAAAAATGACGTTGCTGTGACTCAAGGTCAAATATATACAGTTTCATTTTTTGCAAAACTATTGAGCGGAAATGTAGAGTCGATTAACGCTACATGCGGAGGTTCTGCAAGTGTTGAGGTTGAAGGAGTTATAACATCTGAATGGCAACGATTTAGCGCAGAAATTGAGGCTGGCGCAGCTCAAGAGCTTAGCATAATATTTTCTAACAATAATAACTCATCGTTTTTGGTTTTTGGTGTTCAATGCGAATTAGGCTCGCTATCTAGCTATATACCAACAGCGCTAACACCAGTAACTCGTGATGCGGATATTGTCTCAATAGATGTGTTGAATAACATGCAAAGCTTATCAAATAAAGGCTCTGTTATTATGTCTTTCGGTGGCAACTTAGCAACTGCTAGCGGCACAATATTAACAAACGGATTAACTGGAGCTAGTGAATTTACAGTCTCTGTATCTGATGGAAGTCTTTTTGTTAAAGTTGGAGAAACAACACGCGACGCTATTATTGATGGTGATTTTTTATCTCTTTCGTGGTCGGTTTCTGAATTTACAGGCTCTTTGACTGTAACTTACTTTCCACGCACTGAAAGCTCATCTCTTAACTTCGCATCATCAATAGACACTATTAATGATACAATCTACATAGGCAGTAATAACGGCTCTGATAATCTTAGCGTTAGAGTTAAAAACTTTTATTTTTACCCATCCGAAACATTTATAAATTCGGTTAGAGCATTTATAGGATCTGATTATGACAACGCAAATAGCTAGCGCATCCGGCAATCCGATTGAAGTCAAAGTAAAGTATGTTGGCGGACGCGGAGAACCAGGTCAAGACGGCACTAACGGAAGTGGCCTAAACGACATTAGGTTTGTTGATATAATCAACCCAATGCTTTCTATTTTCAAAAAAACTCAAATCGCTGATGTTGTCGCGCCTAGTAATAGTAATTCTGATGTTGTCTGCGTTAGAGCCACAACAAAATCTTATATTGATTTGTATGGCATATTGCGCGCAGCGGCAGTGAATGAAATTGCAATTGAGAAAGATGGCGCATTGATAGAAATGGCTTCAACCAATAAGTGTCTGTATAGCGAGCAATACGATAACGCTGCTTGGAGTAAGTCGGGCGTGACGGTAACAGCAAATAGTACGACAGCGCCCGACTTAACAACAAATGCTGACGCTCTGGCTTTTGGGGCTAGCGCAACAATAGATCAGGCAATATCAATTACAGGATCTGGCCAAAACATAACATACAGCGTTTTTGTTAAAGACAGCGGCATTGGCTCATTTACAATGCGCTGGATTACAACAGGCGGAACAACGCAAGATTACTCAAATGTTTTTGATTTTTCGCTTGGTGATTTTAGCTCAGTAGATCCAAACTGCACAACAGAGGTTATACCGCTAAGCAATGATTGGTATCGCATATGTGTAACAGCAACTGAAAATGGAAGCGGAAGTACTGCCTTTAGGCCAAGATTCTTTTCGCTTGCAGGCGGTAACATGTATTCGTTCGGCTCGCAAGTCGAAGAACAAAAATCATGCACTAGCTACATCAAAACAACGACAACATCTGTAACTCGTAACGCTGACAATATTGAAGTTCAGTTTTACAACAATGTAACTTTTAACGGTGAATGGACGTTCTTTGCTAACGTAAAGCTTTATGATAGAGCTTCAAACGCTGCAATATGGGGTGTCGAGCCTATACCAGCCGCAAACAACCCAAGATTACTTGTAACATCAACAGGCTCGCTTCTTTTGGTTGATTCGACAGGTACAACAAAGACAATCGCAAGTGCTGGAGTAATACCAAACAATGAAGTTGTCAGAATTGCAGTTAGATCTACAATAGGTGGAAATATTGATGCAGTTATTAATGGTGTGCCACAGCTAGCGCCACAAGTAGCAGATATAAACAATATATCTACAGGGAACATGAAGATAGGCGAAACAGGACTTGCTGCTGAGCAAAAACGGGTAAACATTGACAACTTCACATGGTACGATAAACTTTTAACAGATGTTGAAATTGAATACTTATCAAATTAACTGCCACAGGAGCATTTAAAAATGAAATATATACTGCCATTATTATTTATATCATTTATGAGTATAGCTGACACTTACGAGCGTTTTGACTTGCCGTTTAAGGTTCAGCATTCTATGTCTAAAAGCATTCCAGTCAAAGCTGAGATTGGCTCACAACTTAATTTTAAGCTCGACGGCGTTGATTACAGTGACTTATCAATAAGCTTTAGCCATGGATTCCATGTTAATACAATTCGAGAAATAATCACCGTTGAATTTGATAAAGAGGCAAGTATTAACGAGCCTTTTTACATCACATTTACTGGGCACATTACTGGTGACGTAACTTACAGCGCAATCAGCTTGACCGTTGATGAAATTGCTTTTGAATTCCTAGACTCAAGTCTTGAAATCAAAGGTGTTGATACTATCAGTGCCAGCGCATCGAATGGATATTTGGAAATTAACTCTAAAGCCGATTACTTTTCTAAAGACGAAAAAACGCTAGATTTTACAATTAGTGACCGCTCAAATCAGGTTAGATACGGTAATTATAACGACACATATTTTATGTCAAAGCTTAGTGATGATTTCAATTACAAATCACAACTATTAAAAGTAACTGTAAACGGTGTTCAAGTTCCAATCGAAAATGATGTTATTTATGACAACTCAAAAGATTACAAAAAATACAGCATTGATTATGTTTATCATATAAATAGTTCGGAATGGAGAAGTGTTTTCAAGATAAACAACGAGCTAAATGCTGCGGCTTATTTAAAAGTTGAAGTTAAGTTAACTCCTATAGCTAGCGGTAATCATCAGTATGAAATCTATGAGTTTGATTATATTCAAATGATGCCAAGCAGCGCTTTAAACGTTACATTGAGCGATATATTAAACGAAGGTCAAATTGACACTACAAAAGATTATCATGCAAAGATTATCTTTTATTCACAAACTGACATTAGTATAGCAAGCCAAAACGTATCGCCAAGCGGTAGGACAGTTAATATTGTTAAATGAAAAAAGGGGCTTTCGCCCCTTGGTTGGTATACCGCATCCATGCTATTTTAAACTGTTAAAAATTAGAGTTTACAAAAAGTATGTCACCAGCTGCAATAGCATTGCAAATTAAAATAGCTTGCTCTTTTGTTACGCCTGCAACATCAACCATTTTCTTTGCAGCCTCATTGCGGTTTTTAGTGCGAGTTTGACGGGCTTTTTGTTCAGCCTCCATCTTTTCTTTCGCAATGCGCTCAGCTTCCTCCTTTGCTTTTTGCTCCACTTCAATTCGCTCGCGCTCTTGCTTTTCAGCTAGCGCCTTCATTTCTTCTGCGTGCTTTTCTTCTGCTTCTTTACGCTCGATTTCTCGCTGCTTTTCAAGCTCAAGCATTTCAATTCTTCTTTTTTCTTGCGCAGCTTCAAATTCAGCCTTTTCTTTTGCTTCTTGAATTTCGCGCTGCTGGCGCTCTATTTCGCGCTGCTTAGCTTCCATTTCTTCTTGCTGCTTTTTCATTTGCTCAAATTGAATCTTCTGAGTTAATGACGATGACAGCTGAGATATTGTAACGTTAAGCTTGTCGATATAGCTATCCAATCGCGCACCAAAGAAGTCAGGGCAAACATCGGCGTCTTGAAGGGAGTCGATAACACCTTGAATTGAATCTGAGTTAACATCAGGGTTTGCGCTATAAATCAAATACTGATCAAGTTCGTCAAATTTATTTTGAACAGCTTGTGCTGCTTCTTCTTTTTTTCGCTTGATTTCTGCATCGTGGCTTTTGTATGCGTCTTTGTGAGGCTTTTCAACTGCCTCAATTAAAGTTAAAAGCTCTTTCTTTTTGCCGTCCAGAAACTTGCAAGCATCCCAAAAAGGTTGTTTTATTTCCTTGTGCGCAGACTCCAAAGCTTTGCGCATTGGCATTGTATTATCAAGGACAAAGCGCTTTGATGCGTTATATCCTTCTTTTGTTGACATATCCGGTATGAAGTTGCCAAGTTCTGCAACATCATTAACATCAGACATTACCTTATCAAATTTTGCTAAATCGTAGTTTTCCATAAATCACCTATTTATTGTTTAGTTTATCGATTGTTTCTTGCGCTACAGTATAAAGCTTTTTCTGTAGCTCGCTCTTAGCATCATCGCTAACATTTAGTATTGATAGCTTCTGCATAAGTCTGTTATCAGTGCTGTTTGTTACGGTTGTAACAACATTCGCATTTGTAAGGCTTGCTATCGCTGAAATTTCTCTATCAAGCCATGATTGACACTCGGTAAGTTTTATATCAATCTCTTTCTGTTTATTTTCTGAATGTTCAATTTGAGATTCCATGTGACGAATATTTTTATAGTCATGATCATCAAAAAGACCCATAAACACGTCAGCATTAAACCCTAGTTCAGAAAGCGCTTTGCTTACTGCTGATGTTCTTACTTTTTTATCAGCCTCATCATCAATCTTTAAATATCCTTTACCACCCTTAGTTATATAACAAAGCGTTTCTGTTGCACCCATTGGTATCTCACCTCGCTCACCATTGTATACATAGAAAAGCACAGCTTTATATATTAAAAGCGTTGTTGTACCGATTTCCTTGTATTCAAACGTTTCGCTACCTGGAACTGTTCCCCAACCTTGGCCGCGAGGGCCAAAAACATCAGTAGCCTTCATTTGCTGATATGTTGGTATAATGCTTGTAAAAGTACGACCGTTAACAGTTGCTGGCTTAGTGTATTTAGTATCGGTCTTTTCGACCTTTTTCCATAAATCTAAATTACTCATAAATCACCCGTTAATTGTATATTTCAATTCTTTACCAAATGCCCTAAATATTTCCGCGATAACAACACAGCTAACACCGCGACCTTGATAATAGCTATTTACTGTTGTTGGGTTAAACTTGACGCCCTTAGCGCATAAAAACTTATGCAACTGCACAGCGCTAGTAATACCGTTTAATTCGCATTGCTCTCTTAATAATTCTAAATACATATAAACCTCGCTTGTTTGTGTTGCTAAATTTAGTACTTATAAAAACCAGTGTCAACCACTTTTTTAATAAATTAATTATTTAATAAATTAGTTGACTTTGTTTTTATATATCTTATATTCGTACTTGAACATTAACTAATAGAGCAAATTAGTTTTTGTTATGTCGATTAGCCGCAGCTTACATAGTGCGGCATTTTTTAAGGTGAAATTATGATTTTAAAAGTTCAACAAGTTACAGAAGAACAAATAGAAAGCCTAGCAAATCAGGTTATCTGCGATGGCGCAATATTGATGGTTATTAAAAATCATCTTGGCGTACCGGCAAAAGTATGTGAATTCGTTCGCAATGACGCTATAGGCGAGACCATTCACGAGGATTTTGCAACCGAAGTTTTGCGCGGCGTTATGGATTACAGAATAGACATTCGCGCATCATACGAAGCCAGTTTAATTGATCACACAATAGAGCGTATTAACGACTGGTTAAATGACGGTTATCAATTGGAGGTTAAGTGATGGAATTTTTAGTTTATTTGGTAATTGGTTTTGCATCATCACTTATTTTTCAGTGGTTCTTATTCTTTTTGTTTAAAAAAACAAAAGGCGATAACTAATGGACTTGCACGGCCTAGAAACAGGCACTTTCACAATGCTTTGCTGGTGGATTGGATTGCTAACTATATACAACTCACTAGCAAGCTTTAATTTAACCGCTGGCGCTATCAGTGCGCTAGCTTATGTTTTTATAACTTGGAAATGGATGTATTGAATTATGAATCTAACAGATGAACAAATTGCAGAGATAGCGCCTTCGTGGGCTACTCATTATTACTACCACCTTGATTACATAGCTTTTGTGAGTGATGAGGTTTTTTGCAAATATAGATTTAACAGATTTTCTGAGGCATCAAAAATGGTTTGCAGTATCTCTGACCTTGGGGGGATTGAGATAAAGAGAAAGCAATTTGACATTACCGAACATGAATTTAGTGATATTTACAATGACACAGAAAAAGTAGATCCATCAATTTTAGATGTTAAATTCTGGCTTGCTGATAGGGAAGATTTAACCCTAAATAAAAAAGACGCAATAGCATTAGCAAAGCATTTTAAGCTAACTGAGGATGACTTGAAATGAATCTAACAATACCAAACGCTGAAAAGCTATCTTTATTCGAGCTACAGGCTTGTGTAAGCGCATTTAAAACATCAGTTAAGGCAAAGACACCAAGAGGCGGTAAAAAGCTTTATAAGCGCGGTAAGGACTTTCAGCATGAATGTGATGTATTAATTAAACGAACTACAGAACGTGGTAATTATATAGCGGAGGTTAAGTGATGTTTGAATTTTACGGAATGATTGTTTTATGTTCGTTGCTTTGGTTTTTAGTGGTTGGCCCAGGAATATTTGGAATAATATTTGATGTAAATAAATTCACAGACGCAATAAAGTTAAACGCTTTAATTTGTGTAATTGTATTGGCTGTTGCTATGTTTGTTTTTTTGCTTGTTATGTGTATAAATTTCTTATCTGGCGATCCGCAACCAATAACAACTTTTATCCAGAATCTTAAATAAACAAAAGGCGCATAACAGCGCCTTTTTACTATCCGTTCACCTTGCTCATGTTTCACAACATTAGCTCAGTATTTGCTACTTAACGGTGTAGCCCGAGATTTATCACCAAACCTTAGTAACTAACTTCATTTCTGAATTGCCGTTATTGGCAAATTTAATTATATACCTTAATCACATCAGAGCAATCAACAAAATACATCTTTTTCGATCTTGGGTTGTAAACTCTAATTTTGTGTGACTTCTTAACAACCCCAACAATAACACCGCTAATTACTATTTTCTTATTAAAATTAAAGTCTATATTACAATCGGACTCCTTAATTCTTTTAGGTATTTTGTGGTAATCATCACCTTTAAAATCAATAAACCCAAACAAATTACCAAGGTAACTTAAAAGATCGTCCGATGCTAATTTATACTTATCAAGTAAAAAGTTTATTCTTTCCATTGATAAATAACCTCAAACAAATCATCTTCATGTTTCTTGGCTAGAGCGTCAACAACTTGGAATAGCTTTCCAATTTTATAACTTTCAGAGTTCTTATCATCAGTACTGTAAACAAAATCTTGATCCATTTCAGCCATACATTTTGCATTCCAACCTGAGACAATAAGAGCCAAAGCAAGCTCTGGTGTGTCATCAAATTTTTTGCTAATTGAGTTTATTTCTTCACTTATCTTTACGGCCAAATCAAAATCAAAACCATGATGTTTTAAGTCTTTTCGTGCGGCATCAACATCAAGACCGTATCGTGTATATGCTGTGGTTTTATCGTAATTCATTTGTAAATACCCTCTTTCAATTTGAAGTTATATTCTACCAACAATAGGAATAATCAACTATTTGTAAATTGTAACAAGATATTTCAAAGCTAATTTTATATATACCTCTTGCATAAAATAACAAATAAAGCTTGCGTGGACACGATAATAGACTTATACTGTGGACACAACTTAACTAAAGGATATTGAAATGGAAAAGTTAAACGTTAGATTCCCTGACACAACAAAGTTAAAAATCAATGACATTGGCGAAGCGTTGGATTTGTTTAACTCAGATGTTGCTCGAGCTGCTTTGATGATTGGCCTAGAAAAAATACAGGCGCTTGGTTCGCGTGATAAGCAAGAGGCTATTAATTTAGTTATCAGCAAGAACCTAAAGTGCAAATAAAAAAGCCAGTGGGTCAAACTGGCAATTTAAACAAGTAACGAGGTAATTATAATGTCAATGACTTTAATGGTCAAAGCTTTAAAGACAAAGGTTGGTAATCCATTGAGAAAATTAGTTCTTCTAAAGCTTGCCGACAACGCAAACGACCAAGGGGAGTGCTGGCCTAGCTATCAGTACATTGCAGACCAATGTGAAATGAGTAAGCGCTCAGTTATGATCCATATATCAAAGTTGATTGAAGATGGTTTTTTGCGAAAAGAACATAGGATTGGCGGGGAAAAGAAAAACAAATCCAACTTGTACACCCTAATGATTGGTGTAGGAGATTCTCTAGGGGTGGTGCAGGAGATTCACCACACTAGTGCAGGAGATTCACTAGGTGGTGGTGCAGGAGATTCACCCAGAACCTATCACTCTTTAGAACCTATCAATAAACCCTTAGTCAAGGCTACGCCTGACAAGAAATTTAATTTTAATCAAGACCACTTTAATTTTGCGAATGGCATGTTTGATAAAATCAAATTAGTAGCTCCAGCAGTTAAAAGCGTAAATATTGAACGTTGGGCGAACGATATACGCTTACTTTGTGAAAATGACGGCGTGAACATTAATGATGCGTGGAAAGTGTTTAAATGGGCTAACTCCGATTCATTTTGGCAAACAAACATATTAAGCGCTGCAAAATTCAGAAAGCAATACGCACAGCTAAGCGCTAAAATGCCAAAGCAGCAACCGCAAAGAACAATAAAAGAATTTAAGGTGTAATTATGATTGAAGATATTCTAGAACAGGAAGCGCTATTGATTGGCTCGCTAATGCAAAACAGCGAAAGGATTGATATTTGCGATTTAACGCCAGAAGATTTTTCAAGCGTCGAGCATCGTCAATACATGGAGTGCATAAACGAGTGCGCAGCACAGCAGAACTTAAACCCATTTGCTGTTAAAGAGTCTTTTATTAACGAGACTGGCGTTCGAGATAACTTGCTGCTTGACTACGCAACAAGAGGGTTGCATGTTACCGAATACCAGTTTAAGCAGTACGCAGAACGCATCAAAAGAGAGTCACTTAAAAACAAGGCGCTATCAATCACAAGTGAACTGATTGAAAATTTAAACACAGGTAAAACTGATTTTATTGGCGCGGCAATTAGCAAGCTAATGAATATTGATAAATCTGGTGCGAAGTACGACCACAGTTTTGCAGACGTGGCAGACGTGGCGCTTGCATCCCTTGAAAGAATTTATAGCGGCAAAAGCGACAGCATCAAAACAGGATTCAAGGACATTGATAATTGTATTGGTGGCTGGCATAACTCAGATTTAATTATCATTCCAGCTCGACCAGCTATGGGTAAAACTGCTTTTATGGTTAACTCATTTCTAAAGTGTGATGCAAAGGTTGGTGTTATTTCTGGCGAGCAAGGGCACGAGCAAATTGGTGTAAGATCAATTTGTATTGATGGCGGAATAAGTCACCAGAACTTTAGACGCGCACAACTTAGCGATGACGAGCATAAAAGATTAGAAGTTGCATCAAAAGAGTTTTCACTTGCTAATGGTCGCATTTATGACAAGCCAGCGCCTACAATTCTTGATGTTGAAAAAATCGCTAGGCAATGGGTGCACAAGCGCGGAGTTCAGATTTTATTTATTGATTACGCACAGCGTTTAGACCACGAAAATAAAAAGCTATCTCGACTAGATAAGATGAGCGACATTGCAATGCGCCTTAAAGAGCTTGCAAGGACTTTAAACATTCCAGTTATAGCTTTGGCGCAGGTAAACCGAAACTGCGAACAAAGACCAGATAAGCGCCCAATGATGAGCGATATTGCAGACGCTTCCGCATTTGAGAAAGAGGCGGACATAATTTTTACACTGTACCGCGATGAAGTTTACAACGAAGACACAACAGATAAAGGAATCATCGAAGCAAACTTTGAAAAGAACCGCCACGGCTCAACTGGTAGAGTTAAGTTAAGTTGGAAAGGTCAAACCATGCAAGTCGGAGACTTTACAGGTTACGAGCAAAGCTACGAATCAAAAGATGATTACGTTGCATATCAATCTGACGGATTTTTACCACAATGAATGATAAGGCACAACAAGAGTTTGAAAAACACTGTAGCGAATGGCTAAACATGGATGCTCACTTACAGTCAGCACAAAGCGCTTACTGGAAAGCTTTTAATTCGGAGGAGACAGAGCATAAAAAGAAAAACGCAGGGCAAAGAGCTTTAAACCTATACTTGCTAAACGAGCTTAAAAAAATAAATGCTCACGTTTGGAGGCAAGATAAAAAGCAAGAGCAAAAGCCTGTTAGCATGGTGAACATAAAAAATGCTGACACCAGTGTTGTAACTTATAAAGGGCGAGGTTTGCGCCCTCCGCATATTAAAATAGAGTTGTGAGGAATTATGTCAAAAGTTTTAATTAATGAAATTTACAGATCAAACTCAAGCGGCGAGTTCATTGTTTTATGCAAACTTCCAGGCTATAGGTCTATAGTTCAATTTTTAAAAACAGGTTTTACAAAAAACGTTAGAACAAACAAAGTTTTAACTGGTGAAATATCTGACCCATTAAGAAGATCCGTTTATGGCATTGGTTTTTTCGGGATTGGCAAACACGTATCAAGTAGGAACGGTGTTGAACTAAATAAATACACAGCATGGAGCAATATGCTTGAAAGGTGCTATTCAGAATCATTCCATAAAAACAGACCCAAATACAGCGATTGCTTTGTTTGTGATGAATGGCTTAATTATCAAAATTTCGCTGACTGGTATGAAGAAAATTATATTGAAGGTATGCACGTTGAAAAAGATATACTTATAGATGGTAATAGGTGTTACAGTCCAGGTACATGTTCATTTAAAAGCTGTCAAGAAAATAACGAAAAGGCATTTTCTAAAAATTACAAAGTTATATCACCACACGGCGAAGTTTTTAAAGTTTACAACATGAATAAATTTTGCAGAGAAAACGGGTTAACAAGCAGTGCAATGTACAACGTTGCAAATGGAAAGCAAAGAAATCACAAAGGGTGGTCACTAGACCAAAACATTTAACAATAGATTTATAGGTGAATAAGATGAAACAAGCAAAGCAAAAGAAGTGCAAGCAATGTAAATCACCATTCACACCATTCAACTCAATGCAAAAAGTTTGTGGCGCTCAGTGCGCCCAGGCTTTTGCTGTAGCAGAGCGTGAAAAGAAAGAAGCCAAAGCAAAAAGCGATGAAGTTAAGCGAGTGCGCCAGAAGTTAAAGCAGCTAGACAAGAAATCATTGCCATGGCAGCACAAGCAGACACAAAAAGCATTCAACAAGATGCGAAAGCTGCAAGAGCTACTTTGGTTTAAAGAAAGAGGATTGGAGCCTGAATGTATATCATGCGGCAAAACAAAAATGGATTGGTGTTGCGGTCACTTTAAGACTGTAGGGGCTCATAGCGAGCTAAGATACGATAAAGTTAACACTTACCTACAATGTAACAGGTATTGCAACAAGGGGCTTTCTGGAAATATTAACGGAAACAAAACAACAAGAGGATATATCCAAGGTTTAAAGGATAGATTTGGTGAAGAAAAAGCTAGCGAGATAATTAATTATTGCGAATCAGCTAAATCAAAAAAATGGACTTGGCAGGAGGTTGAGTCGATCAGAAAGAATTGCAATGAAGAAATAAGAAAAATTGAAAAGCGCTTGACTCTAACATGTAGATGAACTATGCTTTGCATATTGGAGGTATAAATGAAAGCAAAGAAAGAAATAAACTTTTTAGATGTTGAGTTAGTAAAAGCAATCCAGCTTTACGCTGACGAAAACACAGAAGGTAATTTTAATTTAGCGGTTCGCCAGTTGTGTAAAAATGGCGTTGGTTTTAACAAGAAATGCCGGTCACGTTGTCCTGTTGGTAAATAAATAGGTGAATGTATGAGTGATGAAATAAAAATTAAAGCAGTAAAGGGTGTTTTTTGCTTAATTCTACTAGCTGTTGCTGCTACTTTGATTGACAACTGGTTTATTTTTGGCGGTGTGTTTTTGATGCTTTGGTCAAATAACATTGGCCGTTAAAGACTTCAAACTAACACAAGCTATGCTACCTGAGTTAAACAATGGCTAAATACAACTTAACAAAAAATGCTGGCGGAGTTTTTACGCCAGCAAGCGACCTAGAAGCTAAGCGCCTAGAGCGGTTAAAAACTGGTTGCGTGTTTGAGGTTGAGATAGTCCAGCGTAGGAATCCAAGGTTTCACGGTAAAGTGTTTGCTTTTTTTAACTACGTTTTTGAATGTTGGCATCAAGGTCATGAGTTCCAAGATGAAGATAAGCAATTTAACGAGTTTAGAAAGCAATTAACGATACTGGCAGGTTTTTACGATGAGCTTTACGATATTGGTGGGAATCTAAAGTTAGAAGCGAAATCACTTGCTTTTGATAATATGGAGCAAGAAGAATTTGAGCAATGCTATAACGCATTAATACGAGCTGCAATTGTTAATGTTCCAGCGGTTGCAGATGACGAAAACAGATTATTATCATTTTTTAATTAGGAAATAAAATGGCACAAAAATTATATGATTTAGTGGTAAAGGTTGGTGAGTACCAAAACGCGCAAGGTGAGACAAAGGCGCGTTATGAGAATATTGGCTCAGTAATGCAAGGTGATAACGGTCAATTTGCAATCATGAAGCGCACATTTAATCCAGCTGGAGTACCGAATCCAGACGGTAAAGATTCAATTATTGTTAGTATGTTTGAGCCGCAAAACAATCAACAGCAAAACCAAAACATGCAGCAGCAACATGGCGGCTTTAATAACCAGCAGCAAAACCAAGGCTTCAATAACCAACAAAATCAAGGCTTTCAACAGCAGGGTGGATTTGCCCCACAGCAATCAGGCGGGTTCAATCAGTAATCCGCCGATAGATTTTGATGACGATATACCTTTTTAATTAACGCGCCTTCGGGCGCAACAGGTGAATTATGAAACTAACAAAACAGGAAATTGTAGAAAAATTAAAAACAGTAAATAAAGAATTTACAGAAGAAAAGCTTAATTGCTTGCTTGATACATTTTTCAATGTTGAAAACAGGCCAGCGATTAACAGCAAGACATTCACAGTAATGCGAGAGGCTACAGGTTTAAAATTCAACGGAAAATACATCCCTCGCGAAATTGATGCCTTAGTAATGCTTGGTTTTGAGCTTGCGCCAACTAAAAATGAAAAGACCACCAAGCGCTACATGGTAGAACAGGTTACAAGCCAGGTTAGAGCAAGTAAGCAGGTAATACTAAAAGTTTACGATAACTTGATACACCCTTACAGAATCACCGCTGATGCATTGCATAGAAAATTACCATCAATGATTGGTGAAGGAGCGCATCCGCAAACAATCAAGAAAATAGAAGGTTTATTTACTGATATGGGCGCAAAAGTTAAGCCTGTATACATAAGAACCGGCGGCGGTGGCGGTGGCACAAAAGGCATGAAGTTTAATCAAACAATAGTTATTGATGACGGCATCATTCGTTGGAATCCACCTAGCAAGCTAATGCCAGAGCAATTTAAACACCTTGATAATGCGTGGTAGTAATTATGAATCGTTTAGAGGCAATAGAAAAGGCGGCAGGCAAAAAAGGCAATAAGCTTATAGCTGAATTTGTTTTTGATGTATGCGTTGACCGCCCTGAGCGATTATCAACAGTTGAGATAATAGATCGATTAGAGTGCATTGAAGTATTTACCAATCAAAGCACAATCAATAGGTTTATACGCAAGTATATTGAATACGGGTTTTGTGTTGGCGAGCAACCAGAAACTAGGGGTAATGATTTTATGGGCGGGTTTAATTGGAGCCCAAAACCATTAGATAAAAATCAATTTAAACATTTAAAAGGAGCTTGGTAGTGAAGCGAATAAATATTAAAACTATGCACTTACCAGATTGCACTGTAGGTGTACTGTCTTTTTGCGGCTTAAGGTTATTTACTCTTGAATTACCATGGCTTGATAATGAAAAAAATGTGAGCTGTATACCGAGAGGAATTTACAGGGCCTATATAAGAAACTCGCCAGCTAACGGTTATGTTTTAGAGTTGCTTGACGTTACCAATAGAACTCACATTCAAATTCACGCAGGAAATTTCACGCATCAGATAAAAGGCTGCATACTTGTCGGTGATTCTATTAAAGATATAAATAAAGATGGTGTGCCAGACGTAACAAACAGCAAAAATTCACTCGCTAAGCTGTTGAATAAAATTGGCATTGATGAGCAGGTTGAAGTTTGCATTGAGTAGCTATAAGGAGCGAGAAAAAATGCTAGTAAAGCAATACAGAAACAAAAAGACAAAGCAGAGTAAGTTTAAGTTTACTTTGTTTTGCATCGCGGCTTTTGTAGTTGTAAGCCTGGTTGTTTTATTTGGGTTTATGCGGGGTTAAATATGAATTGGTTTAGCGTATTTGGTAAAGGTGATGTAATCGACAAAGCTGCAAGCGGCATTGATAAGGTTATATTCACCGATGAAGAAAAGTCTGACTACATGCTAAAGCTGTTAAAAGCTTATGAGCCATTTAAACTTATGCAGCGCTATCTTGCTGTTATGTTTGGCGGAACTTATCTGCTGGTGTGGATTGCTTGCGCCATCATGTTTATTGTAGGGGCAGTGCTTGGTAATGGCGAGTTAATTCAAGGCTCTGATATGCTGGCGCAAAGAAACAATGAAGCGCTTGGAACACCGGTTAGTTTGATTATGTCTCTATACTTCGGTGGCGGAGCTATTGAGGGGATAATTAATGCGAAATGGAATAGCGCTAAATAGGCGCTTTTTTATTGTGTAAAATAAACTTGCAATGTTAAATATATAGTTATACACTTAGTAAAAATACACAATAAACAAACAAGGTGATTTATGAGAGATATTAAGTTTAGAGCATGGGTAACTGATGGTAAGGATTACTCTGAAATGTATCATAACGTTCAAAATCATATTGGTGAAGATTTTGGTTTTGTCCATATGTTGCAAAACACTGTGAACGGTCTTGATTGCAAAGTAATGCAATACACCGGTCTAAAAGACAAAAACGGAGTTGAGATTTATGAAGGTGATATTGTTGAAGTTTGCGACCGGCCATGTGAAAGTGTTGGGATTGTTAAATTCAGCACTAAAAATTACGCCGCATTGCCATCTTTTGGGGTTCACAACAAAAAAGGGGAGAGCCTTGATTTCTATTATGGTGTTGCTCCTGATTCAGATTGCATAATAATCGGCAACATCTACGAAAACCCTGAGCTATTAGGTGAATAAATGACACCATCACAATACATAAAATCAAAAACCAGTCACCTAAAAGCTAACGTAACAATTCAAATGGTAGCTGATAGCGTAGATAAAAGCCGCCAAACGGTTTCTAACTGGTTTTATACAAACCGCAAGCTATTAGATGCTTGCATATTAAAAACAATTAAAGATTTAAGTGAGTGAATTATGAGTAATGCTAAGTTTACAAAGGGTGAGTGGCAGCAAAGTTACGCGCTTGTTGTTTGTGGTGATAAAGTAATAACTGATTGTGAGAGCGATTTTACTAATGATGCTTGTGAATTATTCGCAAACGCTCACCTAATAGCAGCAGCGCCAGAAATGTATAAGTTTTTAGATGACCTAGCTAACGGTCGCGGTACTGATTACCCTATCGAGCAGTTACTAGAAAAAGCGCGTGGTGAATTATGATTAACTGGCTAATAACTAATATTTTAATGGGTGGATATGATGAATAGATATAAAGACCAGTTTACAGAGTGGTCGACAGCTTATCCGGTGTTTGTGCATCAAAACCCAAAAAGAAAATACGCGCAGCAAGAGTACTTGGATTTTGAGGATTTAAAAAACTCGTCAAAGCAAGCAACTATTAGAACTCACCACTTAACAATAAAGGCAATTAAAAAGGCGATGAAATTATGAAAAACGCAATTACAGTAATAGACCAAGAGCTTATTGATAGAGTTCAAGTTCTTATTGATAGCAAATTGCTAGATGAGGATCACTGCGATATTAGGGATTTACTTGAGATGGCTAAAGACCTAATAGAGATTAACGCAGAGTTAACTAAGCGTGAGCAGAAGGTGTTAAGTTTAATTAATGATGGCTCATGGAATGGATATAACGCAGTTGATGTTATTGATGCTCTATATGTAATTTTAAAAGGTGAATAGTGATGGCATATTATAGTTACAAGAGAGTTAGAGATATACTTATTGAGCTTGGCGAGATAATTTACGATGAGGATGATAATTTAACACCAAAGAATAAAGATCTTTACGGTGCTGATATAGACAATACTTATCTAGGCAATCTTTATGAAATGATTGCTGACGAGTTTGAAAAACTCCAAGCTGAAAACGCAGAGCTAACTAAGCGTGATGTTGGCGCTAATCAATGCTTAAAAGTTTGGTCTGATAAGTACGTTAAACTCCAAGCAGAAAACGCAGAGCTTAAAAAGCTAACAGTAAAAGCTTTAGGTGAAGTAGGTCTTGAACTTGAAGAAGACACAAGAATAGGCAAAAAGGTAATGCCATTTGTAAGAGCTATTGTGTTAAGTAAGATTCAAGAGTTTAAGTAAGCCCTTAACGGGGCTTTAACTTTAATATATAATAAAGAGGATTTTAACTAATGGAGTACGAAGCATGGGCACAGGCTCTCAACGTCCTCGTGACGAAGGTGACAAAGATAAAAAGTAATATCATCAGTGATGATTTAATATTTTACTCGCTCTATGTGCTGGTAATGGCTATTGGGGCGAGGTTTAAAATAGAAACCGCAAAACCATCAAAAGTACTACCGTTAGTTTTATCCCTTCTATTTTGCCAGCTAGCTTACACGCTAATGCTCAACGAAAAAGAATCAAATTACTACATAATAACCACAATGTTTTACGTGCAAGCAATGTTTTACTATTCCAAGGTGAATTTAAAAACAGCAATAGCTTGTGCTATCATGGCGTTATATCTTTTCACCATGTCACGGGAAGCGGCCTATTATGAGAGTTATGGATCATCCTTTAGCGATGTACTTCACGATTCTTATTGGATGGTTATATTCCTACTTCATTGTATTATCTGCCTTACCTTTTTTTCTAGACGTGAATACAAGAGAGCTCACATGGGGCTGCGTTCATGTGTACGTCGCACTTAGATTGATTGAAGGGCTGTATTTGCTATACTACCGTATAAGATACAGACAAATGCTAACTTTTAAATATGTCGAGCCAGAACGAAATAACAGAACTTAGAAGTGATATTAAAGAGCAAACTAAAGAGATTGCTAACTTAACTACAAGCATTACTCAGTTAGTTGAGAGCTATAAATACCACAAAGAAGTAACAGACAGCCACACGCAAGAGATTAAAGTTTTGCATGAAGCTAATAACAATACTGATGCAAAGTTTAATGAATTCTTACTTGAATATAAGCCAGTTTTAGACCAGGCAAAAGCAAGCAACGAAAAGTACAAAGATACGCTATCAGAAGCAAAGAAGTTTTTTGATGGCAGAAGCATTACAAAGCAAAGAGCAATTACAGCCGTTGTTTGCGCATTTTGTATAGCGGTAGGCGCTAAAGCTCCAGACGTATTAAAATTATTTATGTGATTAAACCCGACAAGACCAAAGGCCATTAGTTTGGCTTTTTTTATATCTGTGCTAATATGATTACACAGCAATTCACTCTAATTGTTTTTGTTGATTCATAATTCACATCGAAGCCCAATTTTCACAAGTTGGGCTTTTTTTATGCCTATGTTAAAATATACAAAAGAACTGAGTTCAAACATTTATCTGATAGGGTTAGATAATGGCTAAAGTTGAAATACCAATCAATATAAAAGACATAGAAGAATTCAAAGAGTTAATCAAATCTCTTTCTGATAATTTCGATTACCTTCCATTCGATGTAAAGCAGGCATTATTTAAGTTTGTCGAGAAAGAGGGTTAAATGATGAAATTAACCAACAAGCAAGACGCATTTGTTAAGGCTTATTTGCTAAATGGTTTCAATGCAACACAGGCAGCTATAGAGGCAGGCTATTCAGAAAAGACCGCGTATTCTATAGGTAATGAAAACCTGAGCAAACCTGAAATCAAGAAAGCAATAGAAGAACACCAAAAAAAATCAAACGAAAACTTCGTATGGTCTAAGCAGAAGAAACTGGAAATGCTTGAGCGCGTAGCCATTCAATGCTCACACGATAGTGAAGAAAAGGGCATGTTAAACGCCCAGGCTGTTATAGCTGCAATTAAGGAGCATAACTTAATGCAGGGTGATAACGCTCCAACACAAACCGAAAACACCCACAAGATTATCCCAGCTGACGATACTGAATGGTAGACCTTCGCAAGTTTCAGCAACACGTAAAAGACAAGTCGCCGGCATTTGTTCCGCTATTCACTCATAAGCACAGATATGAAGTCGCATGGGGTGGTGCTGGTAGCGGTAAGTCTCACATTGTTGCCAGAAAGTTGCTTTATAGGATGCTTCAAGAGTCGCACGTAAAGCACAACATTCTAATTATCCGTAAAGTTGACCGCACTATTAAAAAGTCAACATGGACGCTAATGAAAAACATTATTAGCAAATGGGGATTGACTGACCAGTTTCACTTTAACCAAACTGACCGCACTATGATATGGAAAGAGAATGGCTCTCAATTTATGTTTAGCGGCTTGGATGATGTTGAAAAGTTAAAATCAATCGAGGGCGTTACCAGCATCTGGTGTGAAGAAGCTACCGAGCTTTTGCAAGAGGACTTTGAGCAGCTTGATTTACGTCTACGTGGTGAGCATGGGTGCTTAAAGCAAATTACCCTAACGCTTAACCCGATTAGCGAGCAGCACTGGATTAAAAAAATATTCTTTGATGATCCAATTGATGATGTATTTACGCTCAAGACAACTTACCTGGACAATTCATTCATTGATGATGAATACAAACTGGTAATGGAAAACAAGAAGAAATCGAATCCTCGCTATTACAATATTTACGCTTTGGGAAATTGGGGTACAGCAGAAGGCCTTATATTCAACAATGTTACTCAGCGATTAATCAAAGAGGATGAACTTATTGGGCTTGACTGTATACAGGGTTTGGACTTTGGTTACACTAACGACCCTACATCATTCAATCTTAGCTACATTGACAGGAAGAATAAGAGGCTATTTGTGTATGACGGATTCTATGAGAAAGGAATGAGCAACGAGCGCATTGCCGAGAGAATGAAAGAAAAGCTTGTTCATAGACACATGACCACGGCAGATAGCGCAGAGCCAAAATCAATCGACAGCTTAAAGAGTAAAGGCATAAGAATTGAAGCTGCCAAAAAAGGAAAAGACTCAATTAATACCGGTATCGACTTCTTAACTGAATACGAAATAATCATAAATGCTCACCTGGTTGAATTTATGACCGAGGCTCTAAACTATACTTGGGATGTTGACAAGAAAACCAATAAGCCAACAAATAAACCGGTTGATGACTTTAACCATTTTTGGGATTCACTTAGATATGCAACCGAAAAGTATCACGCTCGCGGAAATACTCGCAGGTTTGCTATGCGTAACTAAGGTGTTAAAATGAACAATATTATAGTATCGGACTTTTAAAAATGGCTACAGAATTAAGCAAAGGCAAGCTAAGCGAGCCAGATTCAAATTATTGCGAACAGTCTTATTTGTGGAAGCAGGTAAGGGCATGTATTGCTGGTAAGTATGAAGTTGATAAGTTAAAGACGTGCCTTCCGCAGCCATACGACACAGGGCTTTATATTTATAGCGGCATGACTGATGAGCAAATCAATCACGCGAAACGATGCCAGCAAATAAATATTAACAAGTCGGCAGCTTATTGGAATAGAGCGCGATTTTTTAACGCTACAGGTAGAACTTTTGAATCGCTTGGTGGTATGATTTGGTCGCAAGAGCCAGAGGTCGAGTTGGATGCAAGCGTTGCCTACCTTGAGAAAAACGCTAATGGCTCAGGTATGGGTTTGCGTGATGTTGCACAGTGCATTACTGATGAAAACGTTTCACTCGGTAGGCTTGGCGCTCTTGCTGATATGCCGAAAAATAAAAGAGCTTTAACTCGCAAGCAAATGGAGAGCGGAGAAAATGCAGCTCGCATTGTCATGTATAAAGCTGAAAGCATTGTTTACTCACGCACAGATAAAAGTGGTAATCTTGTTGAAGTTAGACTTGTCGAGGTTCACCAAGAAGAAAAGCCAATGGGCGAAGGCGCTCTTACTTACTGCATAAACACAGAAAACGTTATTTATACTAGGCAATTAGTGATGATTGACGGTGTTTATCACAACCGACTGTTTAATGATAAAGATGAGTTGATTTCGGATGTAATTCCGCTTGCTAACCGTGTGGCGTTTAATTTTATCCCGTTTCAGTTTTTTGGTGCTGATAAGAACACGCCCGAATTCGGCAAGGTTCCGCTTTACGACCTGGCTAGTCAAAATATAGGTCATTATGGGTATGATGCAGATAATAGGACTCATCTGCACTATTGGGCTTCCGGTATAACAAACGTATTTACAAGCATGGATGCAATGCAATTTTACGAGCTTAACCCTAACGGATTGGATTGCAGTCCTGGCGGCTCAAATCAGCTTGGCTCTGATGATAGGGTTGAATACTTACAAAGCACATCAGATGGCGCAGTTTCTAGCGAAATGGAAAAAGATGAGAGGCGTATGATTATGCTTGGCGCTCAATTGGTACAAGAAGCCAATGCTAATCAAACGTTGGGCGCTAAAGAAATGGAGTTTGGCGCAAGCGTATCGACACTAAAGCGCATCGCTCACAATTGCTCTAAAGGCATTGAGAATTTAATTAACTGGTGTGCGATGTTTATGGGTTCAAATGGTGAGTCAACTTACAAATTAAACACTGACTTTGTAACTGACAACATGACTCCAGAAATGATTAACGCTCACTTTGCACTTGTTCAAGGTGGTGTGCTGCCAGTTGAAACAATTTACGAGACAGCGCGAAAGGCTGAGTTAACAAAGCTTGATAATCAAGAAATTGCCGACTTAGCACGCGAATCTGATTTGGGCATGAATGGCGAGTCAGAAGAAGTTGCGCGACTACGAGCTGAAAACGAAGCATTACGCGAGCAATTAAATGGCGCTGAATGATGATTTAGTTGCGATTTACTCGCAGCATCAAATCTATTTACAGAAGGTTGCGGCTAAATACGGCAATGATGTCGTTCCGCATCTTGAGCGAATTCAATCTGGCGTTAATGACATATTCGAGCATTACCGCGGAATGAACTTAACACCGAAGCGCGAGGAAAGGATTAAGGCTCAAATTAACGAGCTTACGCGCTTGGAGTTGCAAGATTATATTAAGAATCTAAAGTCCGATACTAAAGGTGTTGGTGAATACGAAGCTCAATTTGCAGCGCGCACTCTTGATGACATTATTGAATCAGATGATTTTAACTCTGCAGTGCCAACTGCTACACAAGTAAACACCCTGGCAATAGCATCACCAATAAAGCTAGGTGAAAACAATTTTATTACGTATAACACGATGATGCGTAACTATTGGCAGAAATGGACTGATGAAATTGACGCTATTGTGCAGCAGGGATTTTTAGCTGGTGGCACAATACAAGATATTCAATCAAGAGTAATGCAAGCCATACAGTTAGAAGGTGAGGTTTCTAAAACAGCACTGTCACGAGCTAGACGCTCAGCAAGAACAATTGCTATAACTGGCATTAATCATTACTCAAACCAAGCTACAGTGGCTTTTGTTGGCGCTAACGATGATGCGCTAGTTGGATATGAATTTGTCGCCGTGCTTGACTCTAGAACCAGTCAGCAATGCAGAGGCTTTGATGGTAGAACATTTAAAGCTGACGACCCAAGACTAGGCGCAGTAACTCCACCATTGCACCCTAATTGCCGTAGTAGACTTGTTTATGAGGTGGCAGACAAGTACAGATTTGATGACGAAGATTTACAACGCTCATCAAATTTTAGGGTTGATGGTAAACTAGACCCGAAATCGGTTAAGAGTGGTCAGCGATACTATGATTACATGGCTAAGCTATCAGCTAAAGACCAGGACGCGATACTTGGGCCAACTTTAGGCAAGGCGTTTAGAAAACTGAATGACCCAGACAAGTTTGCCAAGCTAACAGTTGATTCGCTTGGTAATCCGCTAACTATCACAGAATTAAAGAAGCGCGACAACGAATTAAGTCGCATACTTAAACAACAGAAAGGCTGAGCCTTTTTAAATACCTAGAGGGTAGTACTATGACATTTGATTTATCTAAAATTGAAGGTTTAACAGAAGAACAGCAAGCAGCAATCAAGGCTATGCACGAAACCGAAACGCAAGGATTGGTAAGCAAAACGCAAGAGCTGTTAAGCGAAACCAAAACAGCAAAGGCAACAGCCAGTGAACAAGCGCAAGCATTAGAGCAAGCTCGCCAAGCAGCAGTAAAGGCAGAAGAAGAAAAACTGCTAGCAGAAGGTAAATATAAAGAAGCTCAAGAGCTGCGAGAGCAAGAGCGCGCACAGCTTGTTGCAGAAGCTGAAAGCAAGGCGAAAATGGCGCAGGAAAACCTTGAAAAGTATCACAAAAGCACAGCTTTAAATGGTGCTTTATCACTGATTCACGACGACTTTAAAGACGTGTCAAGCGCTTTATTGGATTCAATGATTAAAATTGATTATAATGAACAAGGCGAAGCATTAACAAAATTTATGAAAGATGGTAATGTTGTTGCTAATAGCGTTGATGAGTTCAAAAGCTGGGCTGCTGAACAAGATTCATTTAAGCGCATTATGAATGGTGTTAACTCTAGCGGAGCTGGTTCTTCTAACGCCAACGGTAGCGCTGGTGCTACAAATGATTCAGCTTATGAGCTTCGCTTGAAACAAGCAGGCTTAATTTAAATAAAAGAGAGATACTATTATGGCATTAGCTAACATGCAAGTGTATAACGAGCAAATTCGTTTACGTACTATTGAACTGATTGGCCAGCAATTGCAGGCGTTTAACGCAGCTTCTGGCAACACTATTATTTTAAGTGCTGACGGTTTTATGGGTGACTTCTCAAAAGAGTCATTTTACAACACATTAGCGGCAGCTCAGCGTCGCGTTGACCGATACGCTGCAAATGGCGCAGCATCATCAACAGCGCTTTCTGAGTCTGAAATGGTCGGCGTTAAAGTTGCTGGCGGCTTTGGCCCAGTAATCTTTGAGCCAGCTCAAATGACTTATTTGCAATCAAATCCAGCAGAAGCTATCAACGTAATTGCGCAAGGTTTTGCTGATGCGTTACTAGCAGACCAGCTAAATACTTCGGTAGGCTCGGCTGTTGCTGCTGTTGAAAATCAGGCGGCTCTAGTTAATGATGTGTCAGCCTTAACTGCTGGCGCAGGTGCGTTAACTCAGTCTGTTTTAAACAGCTCACACGCTAAATTTGGCGATATGTCTGGCTTGCTTCGCGCTGACATTATGACAGGTGCGGCTTATCATAAGTTGCTAGAGAAAGGACTTGCGAACGGCGAGCGTTTATTTGAAAGCACTAACGTAACAGTGCAGTCAATCCTTGGTAAAATCTTTGTTGTTTCGGATATTCCTGCGCTTTCAGTTGCTGGTACGCCAAACAAAACAAAGGTGCTATCACTTGTTGATCGCGGTATCGTTGTTGATAACACATCTGACATTGTGACAAACCTTGATACCACTAACGGTAACGAGCGAATTGAAACAACATGGCAGGCAGATTACACGTTTGGTGTGAAAATCAAGGGTTACGCTTGGGATATTGCGAATGGTGGCAAGTCACCACTTGATGCTGAGCTGTTTACAGGTTCTAACTGGGATCTGGTTATGTCAAGCGTTAAGCATACTGCTGGCACTCTTGCTATCGCTGACATCGACCAGTAAGAGGTGACGCATGGATAAAGTAAAGTATTTACCTCATCCATGCTCTACTGAGACTAAAAAGGAATGGAATGCAAAAGGCTATCGAGTTTTAGATGAGCGTTTTAATCCAGAACCAGTAGAGCAATACAAACCAAAACGTAAACAAAAAAAAGCCGCTGAATAGTGGCTTTTTACTTATGCGGGCATTAGAACATGAGTAATACAAGAAACGGGATATTAGCTCAAATTGTTATCGCGCTAGGCGGTACAGTGAGAAACCCTGACAACAGAAATATGTTGCTAGAAGATTGGCGTGACGCTGTTGGTGGGGGTGGCCCAGCAACTAGAGAGGTGTTTAACTTCAACGCTGTTAATCAGTGGATTTCGCTCGGTGGAAACATACTCGTACCAGCAGGACAATCTATAGAAATGATGGTTAGAGTAAATAACACGGCAACAGGTTCAAATCAGTACCTAATGGATTCGGCACTTGATACAGACCCGAACAGAACTGCTGTTTTCGTTACATCGACTGGTACTTACTTGGATGGAGATTTTGACTCTGAGCTTGACGGTCAGCCGTTTGCAAATGGAAGTCAATGGCCTGATAGTGAATTTCATCATTTAAAGTTAACTGCTGTCACAAATACAAATGTAGGAACTTTGGCTGCTAGAGCTAACGGTAGCGGAGCCAACTTCTTGGGCGGTGTAATTTACAACATTAAGTTTAATGGCGGCTCAGTTAATAACTACCCAGTCGATGATGGATGGAGTAACAATCCAATTATCAGGAATACTGGAAGCGGAGCTGATGCCACACTAATTAATGGGTTGGAATCTGGATGGGAGACAATACCAGTATGAGTGGACTAATAAATAGATTTGCTTTTATCCCCATTTCAGCATGGGAAGGAGTTAAAGATACATTTCCAAACGCTGTAAGTTATGGGGAATCAAAGGTGATAGGTTACGACTCGCCAAAGGAGAGTTTAGAAATGATAAGCCTAGTTGAGTCAAGCGGGCTAGAGCTTGTTCATCACTCAGAATCTAACGCGCAGATGATTATCGAAGCAATAGAAAGCGGAATTGATAAGGTTTACAACTGTGACCACGATGTCGCAATCGTTGTAGCTTCTCACTTTGGAGGTGTTGACGAATGACGCGCAACGAGCTTTTAAATCTCATTGGCATTGCATACGGCTTACCAGATGATGACTGTTGGAGAAACTGCGAGCTAGACGGAATTATAAATATTCTATCTGGCGGCACTGTTACACCATCAGTCACAATGAACGGCAAGCTTCGACAGATTCTTGCTTTAACTGTATAATGATTTTGCGGTTGCCTTGGCAGGGCCGCAACTAGGGAGCGCTCCCGACCTTACTGCCATAACTGCCAATCACTAAGGAATAACGCTCAAAGGATGAGCTTGCCTGCCAGAATTATTTGACATTGGAGAAATGACAAATGTCTATTAGAAATAAATTACTTGAAGAAATATTGTCAGCAATACAATCAGGCTCTGGGTTGGTTGGTAGAGTTAATGTGACTAGTGCTGCTGACTTATCTGGTACGCTGGATTCAACCAAAGAATACTTTATTGATGGCGTTATTGATATGGGTAGCCAATCAATAGAGGTGCCTGCTGGCGGCTTGTATTTATCTGGCTACAATTTCGATACATCAAAATTAATTTCAAGCGCAGATAATTACACAATGTTTACATCGCCTATTGGTGGTAGCGGGAACGTTATCGGCAAAGATTACGCTGTTGAGGTAAGCGGAGCATCATCAAAGGTGTATGATTTAACGTCAGCTACAGGGTTTGATGCTTTTGAGTTTTCAAGGATAAATTACAATAACTGCGAGTCTCTAGGTGAAATTAACGGATACCGACAAGGCTTTGAGTCTGGTACTGGTAGATTTGGAGGTAAGCCTGAGTTGGCACTATCTGGTACTTGGGTTGGTGGTTATTTCATAGATGCTTCAATTGTTAGAAGTCTTGCTGATGGTGCTTACTCATTGTTTAAGGCTGGCGCTGGATTTAGCATGGCTTCGCGCTTTAGGACAAATATGAACTTGGACTTACCAGCTAGCGCGTCATTCTTTGATTTTGCCCCGGTAAACTTTCCAAACCCTTCAACAGTACAGGTTGATGGCGCGATAGTAACAAGGCAAGGTGTGCAAGATGCAACAGATACAAACTACACGCCAAATATAACCGCTGGAAATTTAGCATGCTCTTGGTCTAACAATATCGGGATGCCAAATACCTTTGAAGGCGGCGCTATTGGCATTGCCGCAGAAGCCGCAACAATAATCAACGCAGTTGATACATTTGAGGATGTCAACGCTGTAGCGTGGAATGTAACCGACTTGCAGCACTTTGACAGCCCCGTAGGCGGGCAGTTAAGGCATATAGGCATAAATCCAAGAGAATATAAGGTTGTTGCGTCAATGGCGGCATCATCAACAGCAAACAACGTTCTAACTTTGAGGGTGTTAAAGTGGGATGACTCAGCCTCATCATTTGTGACGGTTTTAGATCAAGTTAGGCCAGTTAATAATTTCACCGGCGCAAGGGATGTGGCTTTTTTTAATGTGAACATAAATGCGACTCTAGACCAAAATGACTACATAAAACTACAGGTAGCAAACAACACAGCCATAAACAACGTTACATTTGAAACTGACGGATATTACTTGGTGGAGGAAAGATAAGGCGCATTAAACGCCTTTTACCACCATAAAAACAGAAACCCAAAAAGCAAAGCACATACCAAAAGCGATAAGCCAAATTATCGCTTTTTCAACCTTACAAAATGGTTTTAAATCTTTCATTTAACCGCCTTAAATTTATCAAAATCAGCCTTACTAACTCGATCGCCGTTAACGCGATAAGTCACCTGTTTTTCTTTTGCGTTGTTACGCGCTGCAATATTCCAGATAGTATCTGTTTTAATACCTGTGTTACCGCCCACGAAGTTTGAGCCGCCTGCTATACCGTTGTTAATCATAAATCACCTTTTAATCTTCGTTAGAATTTTCAAGTAAATATTTATATTCATTAAACCTATATTTATTTCCTTCATGCTTTATGTAGCAGGAATCAAAGATAAAATATTCAGTTTCTTTTCCAGTTACAGACTCATAATTGCTGCAAATCCTGTATTCGATACAGCTAATTACAAGAGATCCAATCAAAATAATTAAAGCCAAATCAATCAGAAAATCTCTGTAAAGATTCATAAATCACCATAAAAAAGTTTAGTTAAAAGTTCGTTTATTTTTTCTTTGCAGTCAGCAGCAACATAAGCATCAGCGGCACGAGCAGCATCAGCAGCATCAGCAGCATAAGCAGCAGCATAAGCAGCAGCATAAGCAGCATCAGCAGCATCAGCAGCATCAGCGGCACGAGCAGCAGCATAAGCATCAGCAGCATCAGCAGCATCAGCGGCACGAGCAGCAGCATAAGCAGCATAAGCATCAGCAGCATCAGCGGCACGAGCAGCAGCATAAGCAGCATAAGCAGCAGCATAAGCAGCAGCGTCAGCAGCAGCATCAGCAGCATCAGCGGCACGAGCAGCATCAGCATCAGCGGCACGAGCAGCATCAGCAGCAGTAACAGTAGATGTGTGTGTATTGTTTAGAAAGTCAACAATTAAATCATACTTATCTGTGTAAGCCTTTATCGACTCAATGTTAATAAGTGCAACATCGCAAGCGAACCTTGCAATTTTATCTTTTGGCAGTTTTTTGCCAGCCAACCATAGCAAGTCGGACGGGGTGCTTTTCCCTCCAATAAGCGATAACACTTCAACAGGCTCATCCGTGTTATTCGTTTGCTCGATAAATCTATCGAACCCTTCTTTGCAAGCTTTTAACTCAATCAACTCTTGTTTGCTAATTTTCATAAATCACCACATCAAATTAATAATAATATCTAAAACTTTTGGCCCAGCTAAAACATACCCAACAGCAAAGCCAATCACCAAACACAATAAAGCATAAGTTGCGTATTCAAAAGCAAAATCAATCATCTTCATTAGATTTTCCATCGCTTTCCAATCCTTCAAAGTATTTCATTTTTAATTCAAAGCCGGTTTTATACCCTTCTTCTTCCGCTCGCTTTGTCGCGTGATACGCTATTAAGTAATAACGTTCATCTAAATCTAAATCACTCATAATATTTACTCATAGATAAAAAGTTAAACCAATTTCGTGTAGCGCGCCTATCTCTTAACTTCTGTTTTTGTATCTTCATAAATCACCTCGTTTGTTTTTTATCACTATAAACACGTATAAATTAAAAATCAATATTGAAATGATATTATTTTAATATTATAGTTAAGAAAAATTACAGGAGATATTTATGTTAAAGCAAATGCCAATCGGCTTTACTGATAAGCAAAAAGAGTATTTAGAGCAACGCGCAAAAGAAGAAAGCAATTCAATTGCTGCTATTGTGCGCCAGTTAGTTAATAAAGAAATGAGTAAATAGAGGTGCATTATGGGTTCAGTAAAGAAGGGAATGATTTTCAAGACTTCAAACTGCGGTGAAATAGAGGTTTTAACGGATGTAGTCAATGGGCATTCTTTGGTTAAATTCATAGAAACAGGATTTGAAAAAAAGCAAGCGTAAGAAGCATAAAAAGCGGAATGATAAAAGACAGAATGAAGCCAGTTAGGTATGGAGTTGGATTTATAGGTGTTGGAATGTTTAAATCTTATGAAAATGGAGTAATGACAAAAGAGTATAAAGCTTGGTCTGCAATGTTAAAAAGGTGTTATTGCAAAAAGACCCATGAAAAACAACCAACATACAAAGAGTGTGAAGTTTGTGATGACTGGCTTGATTTTCAGTTGTTTGCAGATTGGTACAGCAAATCATCAAGAGGGAGAGTGGATCTGGAGGTTGACAAAGACATAAGCGTTAAAAACAACAAGGTTTACTCTCCAGAAACTTGCAAGTTAGTAACAAAGAAAGAAAACTTATCAGCTAGGGGAGTTAATTCGGATCCGGTATTTTTTGAAAATAAAGATGGCAGAATAGAAGAAGTAAGAAATGTTAACAACTTTTGTAGAGATGAAGGGTTAACGCAAAGTGCAATGTCAAGAGTCGCTAGAGGTAAAATGAAATCGCACAAAGGATGGTTTTTGTGTGATTTCCAAAGTGTAAAATAAGGTGCTAAAATGAAGTCAAGTTCAACCGCTTGGCTTTTTTTATGCCTTTAATTGTAGAAGATGGAACAGTTGTTCCTAACGCTGATAGTTTTTTATCTTTAGTTGATGCTAGAGCGCTGGCGGCAAACTATGGAATTACACTACCAGATGATGACACCGATGCAGAAGTTAAACTGCGCCTTGGTTATAATTATTTATTGACACAAGAGTCGCAACTATCTGGCCAAAGAGTAAGCTCAGAGCAAACCGGTATTTATCCGCGTCAAAATGCTTACGCAAATTGTTTTCTTATTGACAGCGATGTAATACCGCAAGAGGTTAAACTAGCTCAGCTATACAGTGCAGACGCAATTAATTCTGGTTTAGATGTAAATGAAACCAGCGACGGAAGCCAGTTAGAGTCATTTGAGGTTGTTGACGTTTACAAAGAGTCATACAAAACATCATCCAGCACAAGTTTCAACACTCGCATCAAGGGCGCTGTTAATGCGCTAAATCCACTAACAAAAAGCTACTTATCTAAAGTTTGCGGCCTTGGCTCTGGCGGCGGTTTATATCGCGGTAGTATGGGGTATTTACCGTAATGGCTAGTAGTGATATTCGCGCAAAGATTGCGAAAGGCTTAAAAAAAGCAGTAGCAAAAACTGGTTCTGCAAGTAGCGAGCCCGTTTATCTTGTGCAAAAAACTGCTGTACCTGGCAACCCTTTATCACCTGGAGCTGTAACATCAAATGATGTTTTGCTAAAAGATGCAATATTTAAGTCATACGATAAAAATTTAAATGACTCGAACATCAAAACGGGTGACAGGCAGCTAGTTTCGCAATACGACGTACCAATTAAGACTGGCGATGTTATAAAGCAGGGCGCAACGACTTACCTAGTTATAAGTGTCGATGAGCGAGCGCCAACAAGTGATACTCTGATTTATTTTGCACAATGCAGGGTGGGTGGCAATGCTTAAGGGTAGAAAGCGGCTAGATTCTGCAATAAAAGAGCGTATAGAGGCGCTTAATATTGGTGTTAAGTCTATTTACTTTGAGACACTTAAAGCAATTGTTAAAGCGACGCCAGAAGATACGGGGCGAGCAATCCAAGGTTGGTTTTTAACTGTCGCAAACCCATCAAGCGCCCTAGCTGGTGGTGGTGTTGCTCAGCTATCAAAGATGCCAAAAAACGTTCTTGGAAAAAAAATATTCTTTACTAACAGTACACCATACATTAACAAGCTTGAGTATGGCGGCTTTCCTAGCCCTGTAGAGAAGGGTAGCTGGGATAAGATAAGCAAAAGTTATGTTAAACTTTCTGCTAACGGATTTAGCAAACAAGCTCCAAACGGCTTTGTAAGAGTTAACTTAAAACGTGCACAAATGAAGATTAAGCAATTATGAGCCATAAAGCGATTAGAGATACAATTTTAAATCATGCACTAACTAACTTGCCTGTTGGAATAACAGATCAAGATGTTGTGTTTGATGGTGACTCGCTTGATACGCAGCTTGGTAAATCTAAGTTTCTTGCGTTTTACTATGCGCCAGTTGATGCGCCTAGAACTGCAAAAAACATTGAAAGCTCAAAGCAAAATGAGGGCTTTTTTCAGATTTCATGCTACACAGCTAGAAACGACTCAGCAGGCGGTGTAACAAATTACGACAATGATTTACTAGCCTTGGTTGACTCAATACAGTCAACATTCGACCAAGTTAACAGTATTAGTTATAATGGTCAGGAAGTAAGCATAACAGATGTAAGAGCTAATCAAATGCAATATGACGACTCTTACATTAAACAAGATGTAACAATTGATTTTATAGCATATACAGCGAGGATTTAACATGGCTGGCGAACAAAATGGTACTACGGTAATTATTCAAAAGGGCTCACCAGGCGCTGACATTGTTGGTCAGGGTGAGTTTACAGTAACTTACGGCGGCGAACCAATTACTTACGAAAATAAAAGCGCTGGCGATTGGGTTTTGCGCCTTGATGGTGAGTTGTCAGGAAAAGAGTTGGTAATTTCTGGAACTCTAACTTACAACAGCGATACAGTTTACCGAGACGTCAAGGCCGATGCTTTAGCAGGCACTCAAGACACTTACACTTTAACTTTCCCTGACGGGCAAGCTGCAACAGCCACAATGATGCCGCACGGAATGAGTGACACACTTCCGCGAGGCGGAGCAATTACAACATCCATTACATTCTCATCTAATGGTGCAGTAAATCATACACCGGCTACATAATGCAGATTACGCTTTGCTATAAAGAATATCCTTGCAAGCTTAGTTTATCGGCTTGCAAGTACTTCTACGAAAAAACCGGTAAAGACATTAATCATGTGTTAATGCGATTTATCGCAAGCGCTCCACCAATTGAAAATGAAACATTGCTTAGTCGCTTTGAAAGGTTATTTAGTGTTGAATCTGCGCAAACAGTAGCATATTTAATTCACGCTGTAACGCGAGAAGAAAATAGCTGCGTGCAGTTGCATGAGATTGAAGATGCAATGTTTAGAGTTGGCTGGATACCTAACAATGATGAAGATAGTGAGCTTTGCCAGCCTTGGCCTTATGTTGTTTTAGATTTAGCAACTCAGGTAAACGAGTATTACGCTTCAACTAAAAAAAAAGCGGGTTCGTAGGCGGCCTACCAAAACCAGTTGAGGAATTTAAGCTCGATTACTGGTCATACTGGCGCTATTGTGTAAGGCAGTTGCAAATATCACCATCAGAAGCTTGGAAGCTCGATATAATGGAGATACAAGCTCTATCTGACGACAATGCAAGGGATACGGATTTATCATTAATGCTCAACTTTGAACGCAAGCGAAATGGCGCTAAACAGCAATGGCTAGAGGAAACAGCGAATGGCAACTGAAAGATTAATTGTAGAGCTGGACGCTAAAACACAAAAGCTTGAAGCGGCACTAGCGCGAACAGACAAAAAGCTTGATAAAGTCGAGCGAAACGCAAGAAAAACAACCAAGTCATTTAAAGATATTGGCAAGCAAGGTGCTATGGCTGCGGCGGCTCTTGGTGTTGCTGTTGGCGCTATGGTGCAGCACGCATCAACACTTGAGCGAGAATTAAGAATCGCAGCTCAGCGCTCTGGTGAGTCAGTTGAGTCACTTCAATCATTAGCATTTGCAACTAACACAGTCGGTATATCACTAGAAAAATTAGGCGACATTTCAAAAGACACTAACGAGCGTATAGGTGAATTCCTTGCAACTGGTGGCGGAACATTTAAAGACTTTGTCGATGTTATGAAGCTATCAGAAATGGAGGCTTCCGCGCTTGCTGAGACATTTAAAACAATGTCTGGCCCTGATATTTTGCAGCAAATGGTTAAAATGATGGAAGATGCTGGGGTATCTGGCAAGCAAATGTCATTTGCTCTTGAGGGTATGGCTAGTGATGCTCAAGACTTACTACCACTTTTAACAGATAACGCAGACGCCTTAAAGAATTTGCGTACTGAGTTTGACGATTTAAATATTACCATTTCTGAGGCTGATTTAGAAAAGGTTAGACAGGTTGGTGAAGAATTTTCAAAACTAAAATCAACATTTAGCCAAGAGGCGACTCAGCTTGTTGCTGATTACTCTGAGGAAATCATAAACGCTATTAATGTTACTGGCTTTATTGTTCAAAAGACAATTGACGGATTTAACATTATAGCAACTGGTTGGGGCAACTTAATCGAGTTAGCTCAGTCAGCATTAACAGATTTTGTTAATGGAACAGATACATTATCACAGACGCTAATGGAAAGGTCTGAAGAGTCAGCAGAGGAACTTAACGAGTTCTTTGGTACGCAATGGTTTGATTTTGGTAAAAACGCTGGTGAAAATTTTATATCTGGAATGGAGGAGGAGCTTGATGGATTAAGAAAGCCGCTAGAAATAGTTGTAACTGGCGGGAAAAAAATATCAGACTGGGATAAGTTAGATAAAAAACAAAAAATAGGTGTTTATCAAAACTACATAAAAGCCGCTTCAACTCTTTCAAATGAATTTCTAGAGGATAACAAGGCTTTGAATGCTGGATTGGTTGTTGCTGATACTGCTGCTGGTATAATGATGGCGTTTAGAAGTGCAACGAACCCTTACGAGGCTTATGGAAATGCAGCGGTAATAGCTGCAACAGGTATTGTTCAGCTTAGTAACGTTTTGTCATCCTCAAAAGGTGGTGGTTCTATATCTGCCGGCACATCAGGCTCATCATCTAGCGCACCACAACAACAAGATTTTCAACCAGAAACAAGCGCTCTTGAAGTAACAGAGCAAGTTGCTGGCGAGGGCGTTACAACTCAACGCATAATCATAAGCACAGATGATGGTGAGGATATATTCTCGGGCATCGCTCGCGGCTTAGAAGATAGACGCGCAAGAGGTTTATAATGATTATAACTTATACTAACGTGTTAAAAGGTGTGATTCCAAGCGTTGTTGTTGGGGCTGGAACTGACTTGCCGCAGAACTTAACTAACGATGACTTTAGCACCACATATGAAGCATCATCGCCAAACTCTATGCAAGTCAGCTTTGGTTCAACTGGTACTATAAATTATTTTGCCTGTGCCGGAATTGAATTAGCATCACCAGATACCACCAATGCTTTTATTAGAGTATTCGATGGGCCAGAATCAAGCGCCAATCTTGTTGCTAGTGTAGAATTTAATCGAAATAGGCCTGTTGTTGTAACATTTGAGGCTCGTTCGTTTACTGACTTGCGAGTCAAATTTGAATCACGCATAGGTAATCCGCTAGTAACATATTGCGCGGCTGGCATGTCGTTTGAAGTGCCTAACAACGGTGAAAACGCTGGGTATTCACGTGCGCCATATCGTCGCGGAGTGAAGCAGAGAACAACAGTTAACAGCATTGCAGCCCCAATAAGCACACTATCAAAAGCTGTACCACTAAAAGGCTCGTTATCACTTTCAAATATGAAAAACGACTTTACATTTGGCGTATGGCAAGATTTCTTAGATTTTGCTGCTGCTGGAAATTATTGGTTTGTGCAAGAGCGAGCATCAGAAAGCGACTTAAGCAATAATTCCGCTTATATGTGTTACAATCTCAAAGGCAATGATGTTAAAGCTCACCCGCAAACGCGCACATTGAACAATATTAATGCTACTTGGGATGTATTCAACGGTTTATGACAGCTAAACGACACTATACAATTGTAGAATTGCAGCTACCAAAATCAAATAGCGGCTTTGGCACTCCAAAAAGCGGCAATGGAACAGCGTCCGGCACAAATGTTTACATGTTTACAAGCTACAATAAACCGCTACGCAAAAGTTTTATTGAGAGTATTAGTGACACAGGGCAAATTCCGATTGGCGGAGTTAAAAAATGCTTGCTAAATGTAAGCGAAAATACAACAAAATTACAACCAGAAGTCGGACTTGCTATTCGCGGCTCTGGTTCAGTTCAGTTAGCTGACTCTGTTAACTTTGGCGATCCAAATCCGTTTGCTCCTGATGTAGATGAGGAAGTATCGGCGCAAGGCACTTTCCTACAAAAGCTAAAAGCAAGAAATTACTTTGCGAATAATCCTGTTAAAATACATAACTTTTGCGAGATTGATGGTCATTATGAAACGCGACACTATTTAACCGATGGTTTCAACAGTGACGGCAAAGGCAAGTGGACTTTAAAGCTAAAAAGCGAGCTAAGCCGTGTTGACATTGGTGAAGCAGTTTGGCCGAAAGAAGAATACGGATATTTGCGCCAAGACATCGACGAAACAACCACAACTTTATTGGTTGATCCTGATTTAAATTATTCAATTAACGATGTAATCCGCATCGGTGATGAGCTTTTAAAGATTACAAATACATCGAATATCGGGACTGGCACAGCTGAAATTACAGTGCAGAGCAGAGGCTCAGCAATTCAGTTTTCTGGTGATACATACTCAAGAACAAGAGCTGAAAGCCATGGAGGCGGCGACCAGATATTTAAATGTTATGTAGCGAAAAACCAACACATAGGCGATTTACTTTACAATGTGCTTTCAGATGTTGGCATTCCTACTTCAAGGCTACCACTTTTAGAGTGGAAGGCTGAGATAGACACTTGGCTTGCTGGTGTAACTGTAAAAACAATATTTTACGAAAGCATGAGCGTTGACGCTGCTTTAAAAATGTTTTTAGAGCCTTACATGCTTAACACTTGGTATGATGAGGTTGAAAGAAAAGTTAAAGTTTCTGCTGTTAACGTTTGGAAAGAATCGGACGTTGTTTTGACAGAAGGAAACGAGATTGACTTTGAAAGCATCAAGGTAAAAGACGAAGAAAGCCTTAGAAATACGCGCTCTGTAATTGTTTACAACAAGGATTACTTAACAGATCCAGAAGAAATACCAAGCTACAAAAACGCATCAACATTTATAAAGCCAGAACTTGAGCTTGAATCAGCCTTTGGTGAGTCAAAAATAAAAGATTTTGGCTTTAATTACATCATAAGTAATACAGCGGCCGACCTGCTTGTTAATAGAACAACTAACAGATTTTCAGACCCGCGCAGATTTACGTGGAAAACGCAGGAAGTTAAGCTTAACTACAAGGTCGGTGACGTGGCAACAATAAACACAGAATCAATTGTTGATTTTAACGGATTGCCAAGCACCATTTCTCGCGCTCAAATATTACAGATTAAACCAAAATATTCCGATTTCGGCAGGGAATATCAAGTTGAGGCGCTTAGCTATGAACCATCATTTGCAGACAATACTGAAATAGTTATCTCTGGCTCAGTGTCGAATATAAACCTTTACACTCAGTATGCTGGAGCGCCTGCCGGAGCTGTAACGATTACATTTATATTTGATAACGTCAAAGCATCAAGTAACACAACATCGACACCATCTATTGTTGCTGGTAATTTTGCCGCAGGCTCTAAGATAATTATAATAATGGCTAACGGTAGTGAGTTAATGTCGAAGGGTGGTAATGGTGCTCAGGGCGAAAAAGCTAGCTATGACTATGAGTTTAACAACTGGCGCTTGACTCCAGTGTTACCAGGCGAAAATGGCGGCACTGTTTATGATGCTCAAGGAGTTGACACAGATATTTACTTTAGTGGTACAACACCAAGCGCAGCCTACCCAACAGCTAACGGTTATATTATTGCTCCAAGCGGCGGCGATGGCGGATTTAAAAACACAATACCAGATTTAACAAGCGATTCGCTAGATGGTGTTATTGCTGCTGATGGTGGTGATGGTGGTGATGGTAGCTCTCCTGGTGTTGGCGGTGCAAATGGTCAGGCAATATCGCAGCAGGGCGGAAAAATTGGCTCTAACGGTAAAACCGGAACAAGTGATAGATTATCTGGTAGCTTTGGGCAAAATGGTAAAGATAATGATTCCCAAGGCGGTATAGCTGGTAAGGGTGTCATTGATAACGGAGCTACAGTCCAATTCTTTGGCTCTAACTCGATTAGATATATAAACGGTACAGGAGATCATTAATGTGCGTACCTACTGATTCACCCTGCATGATTGGCGGTTGCGAATGGTACTATGATTTGCAGCTACTAGACGCAGATGAGAATCCTGTCGATTTATTCGGCTCAACAGTGGCTTTAACATTGAGGCCGGTAAAATTCCCAGAGGGAGCTGGAATCCTAGATGGTTATCCTGTTGACTTGAGATTCCCTCCAGATTCGCAGGGTAATATACCGTTTTACTTGACTAAAACAACAAGCGGCTTAATGACTCCGATTGACGGCGATTACACCTATGAAGGTGATGTTATTGTCACTTACTCTGATGGCACTTGCGAAGTTATACTAAATGTAAATTTAACAGCCAGAAAGGTTAAAGACTGATGCGGATTGTTAACAAATTAATAGGCAGGCTTGGCACTGATGGTGCTAATGGTTTAAGCGGTGTTAGTGTTAGTGATTTTGATTATTTACAAATGACATCACCAATGAGCGCGCATTTTTTGCCAAATAAGCTTGCTAAATACGTAGATAAAGCCGTTAACTGGAGCAGGGCGCGACCTGCAACTGATACTGATAGATACGGAAATCTGTACGCTGTAGGCGGCGACTCAATTGACAACAGATTGATTTATTCCGAAGATTTTAGCCAATGGCAAGACCCAACATTGGCATGGAGTATATTTGCAACTGGAATATCTGACCCTCTTGGCGGTTCAAACGCAACAAGAATTAATATAGACCAAGATGTTGGCTCGATTTTCATGGGCCTACCCTACAACGTACCAGTACCTGGAAGTTACAACGGCTCATTTTGGATTAGAGAAAGCTCAGGAACAGTCACAGAGATTTCAATTCAAAAAGATGGAAGCTCGCCGATACAAGTAATACCAGTTACAGTGACAACAAGCTGGCAACGCGTAAGCTTGCCTTATGTTGAGGATTTTGGCGGCACTTTTTACATAAATGTACGCGGCGCTCCAGGAACTAAATTTGATATTTTTGGCGC
>Ga0209379_10000418_pt1 | contig 37672 bp, 30 predicted proteins | sample tdDd001_FD_187124 | JGI IMG/M metagenome (GOLD analysis project Ga0209379, IMG submission 187124) | Marine sediment microbial communities from the Atlantic coast under amendment with organic carbon and nitrate - tdDd00.1 (SPAdes)... | ecosystem: Environmental > Aquatic > Marine > Coastal >... | reverse complement strand
TGTAAGTACGCATCATTGAGCGACGGCTAGCGTTGTGCTGACGACGTTTCTCAGCCTGGATAGCGCGCTTCTTAGCAGATTTACTATTTGCCAAGGGTCTAACTCCCAAAAACTTAGTTCAGTGACATTTTAAGGGCGAGGAATATCCCCTATTTGCGCTTAAATGTCAAATAATTTGTGCAAAAACCAATCGAGCCAAACAAATTTTGGATTGAAAGGTCTTCACGGTTAAGATGGCGGGGATTCTAACAGTATTTTTTTTTCAATGCTAATACTAATCTGCTCTGGTTATGACATTCCTAGTGTAAAGTAGAGCGAAATTTTTGATTCCCGAGGTAATTGTGAGTAAACGCCTACTCAAGTCAGGCATGATAGTCAGTGCCATGACCTTAATTTCTCGCGTGCTAGGTTTAGTGCGAGATGTTGTTGTAGCCAACCTTATGGGGGCTGGGGCAAGTGCTGATGTGTTCTTCTTTGCCAATAAAATTCCCAATTTTCTCAGGCGTTTATTTGCTGAAGGTGCATTCTCGCAAGCCTTCGTCCCTGTTCTGACTGAGTATCATGCCGCTGGCGATATGGATAAAACCCGTCAGTTAATTGCCAGAGCCGCGGGTACGTTAGGGGTTATTGTCTCTATAGTGACACTGCTAGGTGTCTTAGGCTCGGGAGTCGTCACCGCATTATTTGGTTTTGGTTGGTTTCTTGATTGGATGAATGGTGGCCCCTCGGCAGAAAAGTTTGTTCTGGCCAGCCTGATGCTGAAAATTACCTTCCCATATTTATGGTTCATCACTTTTGTCGCTCTTTCTGGGGCAATACTCAACACCATGGGGAAATTTGCCGTTTCTTCATTTACCCCAGTGTTCCTCAACGTGATGATCATTTTATCGGCCTGGTTTATTGCTCCTCAGCTAGCTCAACCAGAAATTGGCTTAGCGATTGGTGTTTTCCTTGGCGGTTTGGTTCAGTTTCTATTTCAGCTTCCTTTCTTGATCAAAGCGGGAGTGATGGTGAAACCAAAGTGGGGATGGCGTGACCCGGGCGTAGTCAAAATCCGTACTTTGATGATTCCGGCTCTGTTCGGTGTGTCTGTGAGTCAGATTAACCTGCTATTCGACACCTTTATTGCCAGTTTTCTGCAAACCGGCTCAATCAGTTGGCTTTATTACTCAGATCGTTTACTAGAGTTCCCACTTGGTTTATTCGGCATTGCTATAGCTACCGTTATTCTTCCAGCGTTATCACGCAAACATGTTGATGCCCATAGCGAGGGTTTTGCCCAGACAATGGATTGGGGTGTACGCATGGTGACTTTGCTTGGTATTCCAGCGATGTTGGGGCTGATGGTATTAGCAAAACCTATGTTGATGGTTCTGTTCATGCGCGGTGAGTTTACGCCTCAAGACGTTCAGTTTGCTTCAATGTCCTTAGTGGCTTATGCCTCGGGTTTGCTCAACTTTATGCTGATCAAGGTATTAGCGCCTGGCTATTACTCGCGTCAGGATACTAAGACGCCCGTTAAGTACGGCATTATTGCTATGGTGACTAACATGGTTTTCAACGCTATCTTTGCCTGGTTCTATGGTTATGTTGGCCTGGCTATTGCGACAGCCTTGTCTGCATTTGTGAACATGTCTCTTCTATATAGAGGTTTGCATAAAGCGGGCGTTTACCGATTGACGCGTAAAACGCTGTTGTTTGTAGGCAAACTCATCATTGCTGGTGGCTTAATGGTTGCTGCGATTGTGTGGAAACTTGAAGAGATGGCTGTTTGGTTAAGCTGGAGCTTATCTGAGCGAGTGATGTGGTTGACGATGCTGATTGGTTTAGGTGCAGTGGTTTATCTGGTGACGCTTGTCATTATGGGTGTGCGCTTAAAAGACTTAAAAGCAGCGACAGAGCAAGCCTGATTAGTATATAATCCGTCAGTTTCACGCAATGTTTACTCTTTTTAAGAGCGTTTATACAAAATAGATAGGTTTTTAGCAGTCCCCAATGGAATTGATTCGAGGTATTCACAATATCAAACCACACCATCAAGGGTGTGTATTGACGATCGGAAACTTCGATGGTGTTCATCTTGGACATCAGGAAGTGTTACGGCAAGTGTCTGAACAGGCAAAGGAATTAGGTTTACCTTCGACGGTTATGACGTTCGACCCTCAGCCATTGGAACTGTTTGCTAAAGACAAAGCGCCCGCGCGGCTGACACGCTTAAGAGATAAGTTTGTCCAACTGAGCAAATTAAATATTGAAAGGCTACTGTGCGTAAACTTTAACCATAAGTTTGCCAATCAAACACCAGAGGCATTTATTAGTGACTTGTTGGTAGAGCGATTGGGTGTTAAGTTTCTCGTCGTAGGCGATGATTTCTGCTTTGGTCAAAACCGAAAAGGGAACTTTGCAATGCTACAGGAAGCCGGAAAAAAATACGGTTTTGAGGTAGTAAGTACTCAAAGTTTCCGCTTAGCGAAATTACGTGTGAGTAGCACGGCAATTCGTCAGGCATTAGCGCAAGATAAGCTTGATGCTGCTGCGGAAATGCTAGGGCGCAATTATAGTATTAGTGGCCGGGTTTCTCATGGTCGTAAATTGGGTAGAACCATAGGTTTCCCGACGGCAAATATCCCGCTAAAACGTTGCGTGTCTCCAGTATCAGGCGTTTATACCGTCGAGGCATTAGGTCTTGGTGATGAGCCTGTTGGAGGCGTGGCAAACATTGGTAACAGACCGACTGTTAACGGTGTCCGCCAGCAATTAGAAGTACATTTATTTGACTTTAAAGCCAATTTATATGGCAAGCAGTTGGAAATCGTACTTTTAGATAAGATTCGAGATGAACACAAATTTGAGTCATTCGAAGCTTTAAAACAACAAATTGAATTGGATGCTGAAGCAGCAAGGGTGTGGCTGCGTCAGCGTAAAGACCAAGCGGTTTAGTTCGCTGCTTGGCATAATGTCTAACTGTCACCCAACACAACGGAATTAAGAATCGATGAGTGAGTATAAAGATACCCTGAACCTTCCTGAAACAGGGTTTCCGATGCGCGGCAATCTGGCCAATCGTGAGCCAGAAATGCTTAAACGTTGGTATCAAGAAGATCTTTACGGTGAAATCCGTAAAGCGAAGAAAGGCAAAAAATCTTTCGTTCTACATGATGGTCCTCCATACGCTAACGGTGACATTCATATTGGTCACGCGCTAAACAAGATTCTTAAAGACATTATTATTAAATCCAAAACACTTTCTGGTTTTGATGCTCCGTACATTCCTGGTTGGGACTGTCACGGCCTACCAATTGAACTAATGGTAGAAAAGAAAAAAGGCAAACCAGGCCAAAAAATCTCTGCGGCAGAGTTCCGCGAAGAGTGTCGTAAATACGCGGCAGGTCAGGTAGAAGGTCAAAAAGAGAGCTTCAAACGTCTGGGTATCATGGGTGAGTGGGATAAGCCATACCGCACTATGGATTTTGCTACAGAAGCAAACATTATCCGTGCACTAGGCAAGATCGCAGACAATGGTCACCTGCTAAAAGGTTTCAAACCAGTTCACTGGTGTACTGACTGTGGTTCAGCACTTGCTGAAGCGGAAGTTGAGTACAAAGACAAAGTATCACCATCTATCGATGTTCGCTTTAAAGCAGCTGATGCTGAAGCGCTGCTGGCTAAGTTTGATCTTAATGAAGGTCACGAAGGCGAAGGTGATATCTCTATCGTAATCTGGACAACCACGCCATGGACTCTGCCTGCTAACCGTGCAGTCTGTCTACGTGATGATCTAGAGTACGTACTTATCCAGGTAGAGGGTGAGTCTAAAGAGCGTATTATCGTTGCTTCTGAGCTAGCGAAAGACGTAATGGATCGCGCGGGTATCGAGCACTTCCATAACCTTGGTTTTGCTAAAGGTAGCGATCTTGAGCTAACTCAGTTCAACCACCCGTTCTATGACTTTACTGTTCCTGCGATCCTGGGTGATCACGTTACGACTGATTCTGGTACCGGTGTTGTTCACACAGCTCCAGGCCACGGTCAGGAAGACTTTGCAGTAGGTAACAAGTACAACCTGGAAGTCGCTAACCCAGTAGGTTCAAACGGTGTTTACCTTCCTGATACAGAGCTATTTGCTGGTCAGCACGTATTCAAAGCGAACGATGCAGTTGTTGAAACGCTGAAAGAGAAAGGCGCTCTGCTACATCACCACGCTTACGAGCACAGCTACCCGCACTGTTGGCGCCATAAGACTCCAATCATCTTCCGTGCAACTCCTCAATGGTTCGTATCTATGGACCAGGCTGGCCTACGTGCAAAAGCACTAGAGTCAATCAAAAACGTTGAGTGGATGCCTGAGTGGGGTCAAAGCCGTATCGAAGGTATGATTGAAGGTCGTCCTGAGTGGTGTATCTCTCGTCAACGTACTTGGGGTGTGCCAATTGCTCTATTCGTTCACAAAGAGACTGCAGAGCTTCACCCGAACACAATCGAACTGGTTGAGAAAGTCGCTCAGCTAGTTGAAGAAAAAGGCATTCAGGCTTGGTGGGATCTTGAAATTGCAGATCTACTTGGCGAAGAAGCTGACAAGTACGAGAAAGTGCTAGATACACTAGACGTATGGTTCGATTCAGGTGTTACACACTACTCAGTGGTTGACGCTCGTGAAGAGTACAACGGTAACAGTGCTGATCTTTACCTGGAAGGTTCTGACCAACACCGTGGCTGGTTCCAGTCTTCACTGATTTCATCTATTGCGATGAAAGATGAAGCACCATACAAGCAAGTTCTGACGCATGGTTTCGTCGTTGATGGCCATGGCCGTAAGATGTCTAAATCTATCGGTAACGTCGTTGCTCCAAAAGATGTAACGAATAAGCTAGGTGCAGATATTCTGCGTCTATGGGTAGCATCTACCGACTACACAGGCGAAGTTGCAGTATCTGATGAGATCCTGAAGCGTTCTGCTGATGCGTACCGTCGTATTCGTAACACGGCACGTTTCTTCCTGGCTAACCTAAGCGGCTTTAACCCTGCAACAGATATCGTTCCTGCAGAGGAAATGGTTGCTCTGGACCGTTGGGCTGTAGGTCGTGCACTAGCTGCTCAAGAAGAGATTGTTAAAGCGTACGGTGAGTACAACACTCACGCAGTAACTCAGCGTCTAATGCAGTTCTGTTCAATTGAAATGGGCTCATTCTACCTAGACGTAATCAAAGATCGTCAGTACACAGCGAAACGTGGTGGCCACGCGCAACGCAGCTGTCAGACCGCGCTTTACTACATCGTAGAAGCTCTGGTTCGTTGGATGGCTCCAATCATGTCATTCACTGCAGATGAAATCTGGAACGAGATGCCAGGCGAACGCGATAAGTTTGTTTTCACTGGTGAGTGGTTCGATGGTCTGTTCGGTCTTGCTGAAGGCGAAGAGATGAGCAACGAATTCTGGGCTGAAATCCAGGCTGTTCGTGGCGGTGTTAACAAGCTGCTAGAAGATGCTCGTAAAGACAAGACAATCGGTGGCTCACTACAAGCAGAAGTGACGCTTTACGCAGACGACGCGCTAGTGGCTAAATTAAGCAAGCTAGAAGATGAGCTACGTTTCGCACTACTTACTTCAGCGGCTGTTGTTAAGCCTCTAAGCGAGAAGTCTGACACTGCACAAGCGACGGATGTAGAAGGTCTGTTTGTTGAAGTGAAAGCGACCGAGAACGAGAAGTGTGACCGTTGTTGGCACCATACACCTGACGTTGGCACTATCGCGGGTCATGAGAAGATCTGTGGTCGTTGTGTATCAAACGTCGATGGTGAAGGCGAAGTGCGTAAATTTGCGTAACTCGTGTTAGCTTTTTGAACTTTTTTGTAATTCGATAGCCCCAGTATCTACTGGGGTTATTTTTAGGATAAAAGATGTCAAATATTCCATTAAAGCAATCAGGTGTACTTTGGCTGTGGCTAGCGGTGGTTATCTTCCTTGCGGATATCGGTATTAAGTTATTCGTGATGGATAATATGGGTTATGGCTGGGCGAATCGAATTGAGGTATTACCTTTCTTCAATTTTCTTTATGTTCATAACTATGGAGCAGCGTTTAGTTTCTTAAGTGATCAAGCTGGCTGGCAACGCTGGTTATTTACCGGTATTGCATTTGCCGTAACGGGCATGCTGACGTATTGGATGAGTAAACTTCCAGCTGCAGAAAAGTGGAATAACATTGCGTATGCAATGATCATTGGTGGTGCGGTTGGTAACGTTTTCGACCGTGTTGTTCATGGCTTTGTGGTTGATTACCTCGACTTCTACTGGGGTAACTATCATTGGCCAGCATTCAATCTGGCTGACACTACCATCTGCATCGGTGCCGCGATGATTATCCTGGATGGCTTTCGTAACAAAGAAGACGCTAAAGCCTAATTCGTGATACATCGAATAACCCTAAGCGCTGTCGGTTGATTACGACGGCGCTTTTTAGTATACCCGTCTTGATTGATCCGCTGTGCTAAATTTGGCAGTGAGATAGCTATTAAAACAATAATGACACCAAGGAAGCAGTAACGTGACTACAATTGCCCAAGATTCAGCAGTAACTCTGCACTTTACGATTAAAATGAAAGACGGCTCTGTTGCAGACAGTACCCACAATATGGGCAAACCAGCCAAGCTTGTTATTGGTGACGGCAGTCTGAGTGATAACTTTGAGCAGTGCTTAATCGGCCTTAATGCTGGTGAGCAAAAAGCGATCGAACTTAAAGCTCAGGATGCGTTTGGTATGCCAAATCCAGACAATATTCATCATATGGACCGCACTAAGTTTGTGGGTGATGCAGAAGTAGAAGTTGGTACGATTATGGCTTTCTCAGGCCCTGATGGAATGGAAATTCCGGGAATTATTACTGAGATTGCTGGTGATTCAGTGACCGTCGACTTTAACCACCCTCTTGCTGGGCAGGATGTGACTTTTGAAGTTGAGATTTTGTCAGTAGAATAACCGCCCAAAGAAGAAAACGACGCCATGAGCAATGACATGAAAATTCTATTAGCCAACCCTCGCGGTTTTTGTGCCGGTGTAGATCGAGCGATCAGTATCGTAGAGCGTGCACTAGAACTGTACCAGCCACCAATTTATGTGCGCCACGAAGTGGTTCACAACCGTTTTGTCGTGGAAGGCCTAAAACAGCGCGGTGCGATCTTTGTTGAAGAGCTGCATGAAGTGCCAGACGACAATATCGTTATTTTCTCTGCTCATGGGGTCTCTCAGGCTGTGCGTAAAGAAGCGAAAGAGCGTGATCTTACGGTTTTCGATGCGACTTGCCCGTTGGTGACTAAAGTGCATATGGAAGTTGCTCGTGCGAGCCGCAAACATATGGAAGTGGTGTTGATTGGTCACGCGGGTCACCCTGAAGTAGAAGGTACCATGGGTCAGTACGCCAGTGACAAAGGCGGTATGTACCTGGTTGAGACGCCTGCTGATGTTGTAGCGCTTAAAGAGAAGGTGCGTGATCCAAGCCATTTGCATTATGTTAGCCAGACGACGCTTTCAGTAGACGAAACGGCTGATGTGATTGAAGAGCTACGTCGCGTATTCCCTGATATTCAGGGGCCTCGCAAAGATGATATCTGTTACGCGACTCAAAACCGTCAGGACGCAGTGCGTGAGATGGCGACAGATGTAGATGTTGTGATTGTTGTGGGTTCTAAGAACTCCTCTAACTCTACTCGTCTTAAAGAGCTGGCAGAAAAACTCGGTACGCCAGGCTATCTGACAGACTGTGCTGAAGATATCAAACCTGAATGGTTTGAAGGCAAAGTGAAAGTTGGTGTGACTGCTGGTGCTTCTGCCCCTGAAGAGTTGGTAAACAAAATCTTAGAACGAATTAAACAACTGGTTGGTACTCGTTCAGTAGAAGAAATTCAGGGACGCGAAGAGAACATGTTCTTCGAAGTGCCGAAAGAGTTGCAGATCAAGCAAGTCGATTAATCAATTATGATTACAGAAAACCAGCGTTTATCGCTGGTTTTTTTGTTTTGTTATCTAACTAAAAAGGCTCCCGAAGGAGCCTTGTCAGAGTCGCTTATAACTCGTTTATGCTGTTTCAGTAACCGCTTGTGGTTTCTCTTCGTCAGCAAGGTCAGTCTCACCTTTACCTTTAGAAGTCTTAATCACGTAACCTGCCGCAGCAAGCGCGAATACAATACCTGAAATGGTTGAGATCTGGATTGGTAGACCGAAACCTAGCGTGCTGTTGTTCAGGATGAAAGTGACACACACAGTCGTCATAAACATCGCTGGAATAGTGGTAATCCAGTGTAGCTTGTTGTGACGAAGCAGGTAAGCCGACGCTGTCCACAGCATCATTACAGCTGTTGATTGGTTAGCGAAGCCGAAGTAACGCCAGATGATGCCAAAGTCTACCTGAGTGAGTACGCCACCGATAATGAATAGCGGCACTGCCATTAGCAGGCGGTTGCGTAGCGTTTTCTGTTCCATGTTGAAGTATTCAGCAAGGATAAGGCGGCTAGAGCGGAATGCCGTGTCACCAGAAGTGATAGGCAGGATAACCACACCAAGGAAAGCAATAACACCACCAAATACACCCAGTAGGCCGAATGAAGCGCTGTATACTACGTTACCTGGACCACCGTTTTTAACCGCTTCAGAAAGTGATTCCAGAGAGCCGAAGAATGATAGTGCGATAGCACACCAGATCAGAGCGATGATACCTTCACCGATCATTGCTCCATAGAACACGAAGCGGCCATTCTTTTCGTTTTCCATACAACGCGCCATTAGTGGTGACTGAGTCGCGTGGAAACCTGAAATTGCACCACATGCAATCGTGATGAATAGAGCAGGCCATAGTGGCATGTCGTTAGGGTTTAGGTTAGTCAGCATGTCGCTAACCTGGAAGTCACCCATTACTGTGTGTTCGCTTGAGAAGGCAACCGCTGTCATCAGGCCAACAGACATGAAGATCAGTAGTGCGCCAAACAGTGGGTAGAAGCGGCCAATGATTTTATCGACCGGAACAATCGTTGCGATGATGTAGTAAGCGAAAATGGCAACAACCATAGTTGTCATGCTAACGTTCAGGCTAGTCTGATCATTAATCAGGTTAGTGATCATTCCTGCTGGAGCCGAAACGAATACTACGCCTACAAGAAGCAACAGAACAATGGCAAAGATGTTCATAAAGTGTTTTGCGCCATTGCCCAGGTAGCGACCTGTGATGGTTGGAACTGAAGCACCACCGTTACGTACTGAAAGCATACCTGAGAAGTAGTCATGCACAGCACCAGCAAAGATACAGCCGATAACGATCCATAGCATTGCTGCCGGGCCGTAAAGAGCACCCATAATCGGACCAAAGATTGGACCTACGCCAGCAATATTAAGTAGTTGAACCAGGTAAACCTTCTTAGTCGACATTGGTACGTAATCGACACCATCTTGCTTGGTATGCGCAGGTGTTTGACGTTTTTCGTTAATACCAAAGATTTTCTCGACGAAAGCTCCGTAAAGAAAGTAGCCACCTATCAGGGCGGCAACACAGGTTAGAAACCACAACATAGCACTTGTTCCTTAGTGAAATTAAATAGGGTCTGTTGACCTTTTGAGCTGATTTTTGCAGCAGTTTGTGGGTTCTTTATTCAAGGCAGAGGCTTTGAAATGTATTGCTCTACCTGATAAAGCCTATAACGCAGAAGAAAGGAGCCACAAACGCTGCCCAAAGGGTTCGGCTGAAAGCGCTTTACTCTTTGTTGAGAGGTATCTTGCTTAGGATGACTAGGCTACGAACCTCTCGCCGCGACTAAAGCGCTTTCATCACGAACAAAATTTAACCGCAAAAGATCAACAGACCCTAAGCTCACCATGCATACTATGTAGTTACTTGGCTATCATCATCCGGTTCTGCAGTGAGTGGTCGTATAGCAAAATGAGTGGTTTGCTCAGCGACTAAGTGGTTTTTTCAATCCGTGAGTGGCAATTGTTGAAGTTTAGTGGTTTGATTAGTAGTAGAAGATAAAGACAAGGAAAAACAATGAGAAAGATAATTGTCATGGCTATGTTGTCCGTTTTGGCTGCGTGTGCGAGCAGCCCAGAGCAACTCGCTAAACAGGGAGACTGGTATCAGATTGGTTATCAGGATGGTGTCAGCGGTCACACTCAGCGTTCATATAAAGAGTTGATCAGCTTAGGTGCAGTGAAACAGGCTGATTACGAACTGGGTTACACCGAAGGTGTCTCTGAATATTGTAATCCAGATTTTGCCTACCAAATTGGTTTGTCAGGTCAGTATTACGAAGGTGTATGTGAAGGCACTGAAGGGGCACAAAAATTTCGCATGGAGTGGCAGCGCGGCTGGAGCGAACATCAGAACTAACCCTGCTGCAGTAAGAGATGCTTAGGGGGAGCAGAACGATTCGCTCCCCCGCTAACTTCTCAGTTAATCATTTTGATGGTGTTGTACCGCTTTACGTAAGAAGCCATCTTGCTTATCAAGTTTACTCTTGGCTTCAGCGACATCCATCCCGGTCAATATCATCAGAATAGCCAGTTTCACGTCATAGTCGGTCTGCTCTAAGGTCGCAGTAGCCTCACTCTTATCACAGTCAGTAGCTTGCATCACAATGCGTGCTGCCCGGGCAACCAGTTTCTTGTTGGTCGCTTTCACATCCACCATCAGGTTCTGGTAACTCTTACCCAAGCGAATCATAGAGGCGGTAGTTAACATGTTGAGAACCAGCTTCTGCGCGGTACCAGACTTGAGGCGGGTTGAGCCAGTTAACGCTTCAGGACCGACAATCGGACTAATCGCTATTTGAGCAATATCAGCAATCGGCGAGTCAGGGTTGCACGAGAGTGCCACTGTCGTTGCGCCAATGTCGTTGGCGTACTCAAGGGCGCCAATGACATAAGGCGTTCTGCCACTCGCGGCTATGCCGACCACGACATCATTTTCGTCGAAGTTAATCGATTTGAGATCTTCTACGCCTAAAGTCAGTGAGTCTTCCGCCCCCTCCTTGGCTTTCAGGATTGCTTCTGGACCACCGGCAATCAGACCAATGACCATCTGATCTGAGACACCAAACGTCGGAGGGCATTCTGATGCGTCCAGAACTCCGAGTCGACCGCTGGTACCTGCACCCATGTAGATCAGTCGTCCACCAACCTTAAACGCAGCCGTGATCTTATCGACAGCCAGAGCAATTTCAGGCAAAACCTTTTCAACGGCTAACGGAACTTGTTGATCCTGTTGATTGATTCGCTTGACGATTTCACTAGAAGGCAGCAGGTCGATATCCATGGTTTCCGGATTACGTCCTTCAGAAACTAAATGTGAAAGGGCAGCGATAAGCGCATCATTAGTCATAGTGGTCCTCATTTATCAGCAAAGTACATCACACCGAGGGAAGCCAGTTTTGAGGCCCCGGTGACTTCAGGCAAATTGCTTGGCTGATTGTGAATGCGGCGATAGGCGAGCCAAGCAAAGGCCATCGCTTCCATATTATTGCTGTCGACCCCTTTATCATCGGTTGGCATTACCTGCCATTCTGGCAGCAGCTCCGCCAGGCGTTGCATTAGTAACGGGTTATGAGCTCCGCCACCACAGGTAAGTAGCTCGGGATTGTCACCCAATTTGAACTTACTTACTTCATTAGCGATGGTTTGTGCAGTGTATTCACACAGAGTTCTCTGCACGTCAGCGACAGAGGTGCTGTAACGGCTGACAATGGTCTCTAACCAAGGGAGGTTAAACAGTTCACGTCCGGTACTTTTCGGTGCAGAGAGAGCCAGGTATGGCTCTTTTAGTAACTCGGACAGCAGAGCTTGGTCGATGTTCCCTTTACTGGCAAGTTGAGCATCTTTATCAAACGCTTTGCCCTCATGGAGATGACACCAGGCGTCCATCAACATATTGCCAGGGCCCGTATCATAGCCAATGACGGCTTGTTGCGGACGCAGCACTGATAGGTTGGCAATGCCGCCGATATTGAGTACCACAACCGTTGAGCCTTGCGATTGAAAGAGAGATTGGTGGAAAGCCGGGACTAACGGCGCCCCTTGTCCGCCTAAGGCAATATCTTTACGTCTGAAATCTGCGACCGTATCAATCTGTGTTAGGGCAGCAATAATATTGGCGTCACCGAGCTGGATCGTGAATGGCGTTTGACCCGCTGGCTGGTGGAATACGGTTTGACCATGATTACCAATGGCAGTGATATCTGACGCTTTATGGCCGCTCTTGTCTAACAGAGCATGAACGGCTTGTGCATAGAGCTTACCGAGCAGGTGATCAATCTGTCCGATTTCAGGCAAGCTGGTTTGTTGGCCGAGTGACACATCTAAGATACGTTGCTTGAGTGAATCTGGAATCGGGTGATCATAGCTATCCAGCAAGCGCACCTGATTATTGTCGATTTCAACCAGAGCCGTGTCGATCCCATCGAGGCTGGTGCCTGACATAATGCCAATGTATAACTCTTTTGTGGTCATGCTCAATTTTCGCTAACAGTGAGGTTTATCCATTGTAAACCGAGAATAATCCTAATAACCTCGGTAGCATAGCGAAATTCGGCTAGATGTGGAGAAATTATGGGACCGTTATGGGTCGATGTAGCTGGTTGTGAACTAACTGCAGAAGATAAAGAAATACTAGAGCACCCAACTGTAGGTGGGGTGATTCTATTTTCACGAAACTACCATGATAGCGAGCAGCTACTGGCGCTTAACAAAGCCATTCGTCACGCTGCCAAACGACCATTCCTGATCGGCGTTGATCAAGAGGGTGGACGAGTACAGAGATTCAGGGAAGGCTTCTCCAGAATCCCGGCTGCACAGCGATATGCTCAGATGCCTGACAGTGAAGCACTTGCCCAGCAAGGTGGCTGGTTGATGGCCGCAGAGTTGATCGCTCACGATATTGATCTCAGTTTTGCGCCTGTTTTAGATCAGGGCCATGAGTGTAAAGCGATTGGTGATCGTGCTTTTGGTGAAGACAAAGAGACTATCTTGCGTCATAGCCTCGCTTACATGAAAGGGATGAAAGCGGTCGGAATGGCGACAACGGGTAAACACTTTCCGGGCCATGGTGGAGTGATTGCAGACTCACATTTAGAGACCCCGTTTGATAATCGCGATAATATTTTCGAGCAGGATATGTCGATCTTTAAAGCGCAAATCGACGCTGGAGTCCTCGATGCGATGATGCCAGCTCATGTGGTTTTTCCCCACTATGATGACCAGCCTGCCAGTGGTTCTGAATACTGGCTGAAACAGGTACTGCGTCAACAGTTAGGCTTTAAGGGCATTGTCTTTTCCGATGACTTAAATATGGAAGGGGCTGCCATTATGGGCGGACCAGCGGAGCGTTCACATCAAGCTTTAGTTGCGGGTTGTGACATGTTGTTGTTGTGTAATAACCGTCAAGGACAGGTTGAAGTACTTGATAACCTGCCGATTATGGAAACTCCCGAAGCGTCTAGCCTGCTTAAAAAGCAGAGCTTTACTCTGTCAGAGCTGCAACGCAGTGAAGAGTGGCGACAAGCCTCAGAAGCGATGAAGCGCATTATCGAAGCCTAATGACTAAGAGCCGCAATAGCGGCTCTTTTTTGTTGATAATTTCAGGCTCAATGAAAGCCGAGCATCTCTTTGAGGGTTTTCAGGTAACGTCGACTAACGGGGAGTGGGTGGTCACTGACGGTGATGATCTCAGCCAGTCCATTTTCTAATAGTTTAATCTCTTTAATTGCGCTGATATTAACTAAGAACTGGCGATGGCAGCGAACGAGATTGGTTTTCTCTTCGAGTATTTTCAATGTTAGTTGCGACGTCGCTTTCTGTTCATGGGTTTGGACATGAACACCGCTGATATCACTGTAAGCAAACTCAACATCCTTGGTTGGAATGATAACGATACGATTCAGACCAATACAAGGCACCTGATCCAAGCAGGGAGGAGTGATAGCTGCGACCTGTTCCTTACTAATCTGTTGCGACTTGAGCAGTCGGTTTACCGTTTTTTCGAGCCTCTGGGTATCGACCGGTTTAAGAAGATAATCGAACGCATTATCTTCAAATGCCTGAACAGCAAACTCATCATAGGCCGTGACGAAAACCACTTTCGGCATCGTTTCTGGATCGAGCATCGCCAATAGTTCAATACCGGTAATTTGCGGCATTTGAATATCAAGAAATACCACGTCAGGCTTGAGTTGATTGATTTTCTTAAGTCCTTCTATGGCATTGCTGGCTTGTTCGATAACGTGTATATGCCCAGTTTCTTCTAATAACTCTGTGAGCTCTTCACGAGCAAAAAGTTCGTCATCTATGACTAATGCTGACAGCATAATGATCCCTTAGTGAGAGTGTTCGCTGGGAATGATAAAGCTCATTCTAGTAAGTTGTTCCGGTTCCACTTCAATTGTGAGAGCCGAAGCACGACCAAATTTATTCGTTAAACGTTTATCGACTATCTCCATGCCTAAGCCTGCGTGGTCCTCCGCCGGCGGTGTGTAGCTTCCAGCATTGTCTTCAACAACAATCCTGAACCCTGACTCTTCCACCTGACTATAGATTCGAACCATACCGCCCGCTAATAGATTGGAGATACCGTGCTTGATGGCATTCTCTACCAGTGGTTGCAGGGTGAAGGTTGGCACTTTACGGCTGAGCAGGCTTTCCTCGATATCAATGGTGACTTCAAGGCGATCGGTAAAGCGAGCTTTTTCGATGGTCAGGTAAGCGTTGACGTGGGCGAGTTCTTCTTTGAGCGTCACCGTATCTATATCTTGCTTTAGGTTACTGCGGAAAAAGTGCGACAGATGCTGAATCAACTCTCTGGCTTTAGTTGGATCTCGACGAATAACCGCACTAATGGTGTTGAGTGCGTTAAACAGAAAGTGCGGGTTGACCTGAGCATGCAAGAGCTTGATTTCAGCCTGCGAAAGTAGCGCTTGTTTCTGTTGATAGTCGCCGAACAAAATTTGGCTAGAGAGAAGCTGAGCGATACCTTCAGCCATTGACATATTAATGGTCGAAAATAGCTTGCGTTTCGGTTCATACAACTTGATGGTGCCAATCACCTTTTCACCGGCGCGAAGAGGAATAATCAGTGCTGATCCGAGCTTACAATCTGCTGAAAGGGAGCACTGATAAGGCTTCTCTTTGCCATTAAGGTAGATGATATCGTTTTGCTGAATCGCATCTAAGGTGCTTTGTGATGAAATTGGTGTGTCTGGCTTATGGTGATCATCACCAATCCCCACAAAAGCGAGAATCTTTTCGTCATCAGTGATTGAGACTGCGCCTACATTGGTTTCTTCGTAGATTATTCGCGCGATTTTTTCTGCGTTTTGGGTATTAAAGCCTGAGGCTAAGATCCCCACTGAACGTTCAGCAATATTAAGTGCCCGGCGGGAGAAGGTCGCAGAGTACTCTTCAAAAATTGTTTTTCTATCGTGAAGAATACTCATAAACAGAGCGGCACCAACGGAGTTGGCAATGATCATCGGAGCAGCAATAGCTGAAACCAGGCTATAGGCCTGATCAAATGGTTTAGCAACGATCAGAATGATCGCCATCTGCACTATTTCTGCTACGAGAGTGATCGCAAACACCACGCTCGGATTAAACAGCTGATCGGATTTCCCTTTACGTACAAGATAAATATGTAGCAGGCCGCCAATCAAACCTTCTGCGGTGGTTGAAATTGCACAGGCCAGATCGGTAAACCCACCGAGTGAGTATCGATGTAAGCCACCAGTCAATCCGACAAAGAAACCGACAACAGGACCGCCAAACAGGCCGCCCATCACTGCGCCTATTGCTCGTGTATTGGCAATGGCATCGTTAATCTGTAAACCAAAATAGGTCCCCATAATACAAAACAGCGAAAACAGGACGTAGACACTCAGTTTATGGCTAAGCCGATTGGAGATGTTCAGCAACGGCAGAAAAATGGGTGTTTTACTTAGCATGTAAGCCAATACTAAGTAGACACACATCTGCTGTAAGAGAGAAAGAATCAGATCCATAGCAATAAAATCAGATGGGGTTTAGCCTCTATTTTAGAGAACAAACTGTCGAGAAAACATGCTTATCTCATATTTCGTTAATAAAGCATGCTAAAAGGAGGGGTGTAAAATTAAATTTACAATGGTGTTTTTTTAAGTTTACATATTGCAATCTTATTTCAGCCTGTTATTTTATGGTTATTCCAGCCCAATAGATACGGAATAATCTGGGTGTAAAAAATAATATACAGGTCGAAGTTATGCAAAAAAGTGAATTGAGCAATATTAACATTAGTGATGAACAGGTTCTGATTACCCCAGAAGAGCTAAAGGCGAAACTGCCTCTTAGCGATAATGCTCGTCGTTTTATTCAGGAATCACGTCAAACTATTGCTGACATTATTCATAAGAAAGACCACCGTTTGCTTGTGGTATGTGGTCCATGTTCAATTCACGATATCGATGCTGCGAAGGAATACGCAAAGCGTCTAAAAGCACTCTCAGAGCAACTGAGTGATCAACTGTATATTGTTATGCGTGTTTACTTTGAAAAACCACGTACTACTGTTGGCTGGAAAGGTCTGATCAATGACCCGCATCTGGATGGTTCTTTCGATATTGAACATGGTCTGCATGTTGGCCGTGAGTTGCTTGTTGATCTGGCTGAAATGGAAATTCCATTAGCTACTGAAGCCCTTGATCCAATCAGCCCACAATACTTAGCCGATACCTTTAGCTGGGCAGCAATTGGTGCACGTACTACTGAATCACAAACTCACCGTGAAATGGCAAGTGGTCTCTCTATGCCGATCGGCTTTAAGAACGGTACTGATGGTAGTTTGGCGACGGCAATCAATGCGATGCAGGCTGCGTCTTCAAGCCACCGTTTTATGGGTATAAACCGTGAAGGTCAAGTGGCACTATTGACGACACAAGGCAACCCTAATGGTCATGTGATCTTACGTGGTGGTAAGCAGACGAACTACGATTCAGTGTCAGTCACTGAGTGTGAGCAGGATATGGCTAAGTTTGGTCTGGATGCATCACTGATGATCGACTGTAGCCATGCTAACTCACGTAAAGATTTCCGCCGTCAGCCTTTGGTCGCTGAAGACGTGATTCATCAAATCCGCGAAGGCAACAAGTCAATTATTGGTCTGATGATTGAAAGCCATATTAATGAGGGCAACCAGTCGTCTGATATTCCGTTGAATGAAATGCAATATGGTGTTTCTATCACCGACGCCTGTATCAATTGGGATACAACTGAGGCACTATTACGTCATGCACATGAAGAGCTAGTCCCTTTCCTAGAAGATCGCTTGAAAGGCTAAGTAAGAGAGCACAAGGAACATCAATGGCCGTTGAATTGAACGAATTGCGTGATCAGATTGACGCAGTAGATAAACAGATTCTGGATTTGTTAGCGCAGAGACTTTCACTCGTTGAGAAAGTCGGTGAAGTTAAAAGTGAGCATGGTTTACCGATTTATGCTCCAGACCGTGAAGCGGCGATGCTGGCTTCACGTCGTCAGGAAGCCGAGAAGAAAGGTGTTCCACCTCAGCTTATTGAAGACATTCTTCGTCGTACCATGCGTGAATCTTACGCTAGTGAGAAAGATTCAGGCTTTAAGTGTCTCAATCCAGAACTTCGCTCGGTAGTCATCGTTGGTGGTAACGGCCAACTAGGTGGTCTGTTTGGTCGCATGTTCAAGCTCTCAGGCTATGAGGTCAAAGTTCTGGGCAGTAAAGACTGGGACCACGCAGACGAGCTGTTAGAAAATGCAGGTATGGTCGTGGTTACTGTGCCAATCCATCTGACTGAAGGTGTGATTGAGAAGCTGGGCAAGTTACCTAAAGATTGTATCTTATGTGATTTAACTTCGATTAAGTCGAAACCGCTGCAGGCGATGCTAAACGTGCATCAGGGTCCCGTTGTTGGCTTACACCCGATGTTTGGTCCAGATGTTCCTAGCTTAGCTAAGCAGGTCATTGTCTACTGTGACGGTCGTGGTGAAGAGAGCTACCAGTGGTTACTGAAACAGTTCTCTATCTGGGGAGCAAGTTTGTGTCAGATTGATGCAAGCGAACATGACCACGGCATGACCCTGATTCAGGCACTGCGTCACTTTACGTCTTTTGCTTACGGTCTTCATCTAAGTCGTGAGAATCCGAACATTGATAAGTTACTTAAGTTAAGTTCACCGATTTACCGCTTAGAATTGGCAATGGTAGGTCGACTGTTTGGTCAGGATCCTAACCTATACGGTGATATCATTCTCTCTTCCCAAGAGAATATTGATATGATCAAGCGATTCCACCGCTGTTTTGGCGAGGCTTTGGAAATCCTCGATGGTAAAGACAAACAGGCGTTTGTTGACAGCTTTGACAAGGTAAGTGACTGGTTCGGCGACTACTCGCAGCAGTTCCTTGATGAAAGCCAGAATTTGCTCAAACAAGCTAACGACTCTATTCATCGCGGATAGCACTAGAAATGAAAAAAGAGCGACCTTTGGGTCGCTCTTTTTGTATGTCTGCTATTACTGAACAAGCACAGGTTCAGCCTGAGACTCCTGGTCATTTTTCACTGTATTGACTGAGTTGTCCTGGTAAGGCTTATTAGTCAGATTGACCTGAAGTCTTACCGTCTCATCAATAATCTTAACCAGTGGTGCCCATTTAACTTTTTTCTCTTTTTCAAACAGGTAGTTAAAGTTTTCAGGTGTCCAGTCCATCGTATATTGAGGGTTGAGCGCACGACCTAAAAATCTTACTTCATAGTGTAAGTGAGGGCCGGTAGAGTTGCCTGAGTTACCACAGGTTGCAATCAGGTCACCCTTACTAACAAACTGACCGCTACGAACTTTAAATTTAGCCAGGTGAGCGTAGGAGCTCATAAAACCGAATGAGTGGCGCAGTGTCAGGAAGTTTCCGAATCCTTTGGAACTTGGACGTACGGTTTCGACCACACCATCTGCAGGTGCATAGATCTCTTCACCACGTTTACAGGTCAGATCAATACCAGTGTGAGTATGACGTTTTCCGGTAATTGGGTTGGTACGTCGGCCATATGATGAGGAAATACGCTGATAATTAAGTGGCGTATCATTTGGGATCATACGAAACATAGTTGCACGCACGGCAGAATCGACAGCGGCAGCATCAAGGCGACCTTCCAGATCATGCTCATCTGTCAGTGCTTCATCGGCAAGGCCCAGTACTGACTCAACATCGTAGACGCGTTTACCCAGTAGGTGGATCTGATTGCGTTTATCTTCCAGCTCTTGTGATAAGGAGTGAGTGGTGTCGACTTGCTCTTCGTAGAGCATCTCTAACTCATCTCTGGCTTGCTCGACCACACTAAGTTTATCGATAAGCGCATTATATTTTTGCTCAGAGACCTGCTGCTGTTGCCAATAATAAACACCAGCTGAACCTAGCGTTGCAAACACTAGGATAGAGGAGATAACGAAACTTTTTCTTGAAATATAGAAGTGCTGTACCCCTGAAGAGTCAGGGATAGAAATAGTGATTTTCTTTGACATAAGCTAGTTAGACTAGGTGTACTCACCTAAATCAGATAAGTGTTCGATGTCCCGGTGTAACAGGTCATCATCACCTACATTTAGTTCGACCAACCGCCTCAAATGCCCGATACTCTCAATATCAATATGATCAATGCTAAGACGAATCACATTGTTATTAAGGCCAACGATATTCCCTACAAGTTGGATCGTAACATCACTTCCTGGAAGCGAAAATTCAACATCAACTTGTTTACCTGAATCCAGTAAGTCTGACTGCTCACTCGTCATCAACAGACCGTGCAGCGAAAGGTCGCTAACAAGAGCTGTAACTTGGGTAGATTCTTGTGTCAGTAGTGCTTGTGCTTGGTAAACAATTCGCGAAAAACGACGGCGTTCGATCATAACTTTCTCTCTTTATTGCAACTCGTAAGAGTATCAAAACTAAAGTGGCCACTATGCGCGCTTGTTCGCATTCTTCGCTTTATCAATACGGTCAATTATCCGTATTGTGAGCTATATAATAAAGGCCGCTATATTAGCGGCCTTTGCACAAATTTCAAGCAATATCACATTATTTGGCAATACGCTTGTATTTGATACGATGCGGTTCCGCAGCTTCTGGACCAAGGGTCTTCTTCAACCACTCCATATACTCAGTATAGTTACCTTCGTAGAAGTTCACTTGACCTTCATCGCGGTAGTCGATGATATGAGTTGCGATACGGTCTAGGAACCAACGGTCGTGCGAGATAACCATTGCACAACCAGGGAACTCAAGTAGAGCTTCTTCTAGTGCACGTAGCGTTTCAACGTCAAGGTCGTTGGTCGGTTCATCGAGTAACAGTACGTTGCCGCCAGCTTTAAGTAGCTTGGCAAGGTGAACACGGTTGCGCTCACCACCAGATAGCTCACCGATAACTTTCTGTTGGTCTGAACCTTTAAAGTTGAAGCGTGAACAGTATGCGCGAGCCGGGATTTCGAAGTTGTTGATCTTGATGATATCAGCGCCTTCAGAGATCTCTTGGTAAACCGTCTTCGAATCATCCATAGAGTCACGGAACTGGTCAACAGACGCTAGCTTAACCGTATCACCCATTTCGATCGTGCCCGAGTCCGGTTGTTCTGTGCCGCTTAGCATCTTGAACAGTGTCGATTTACCCGCGCCGTTGGCACCGATAATACCTACGATTGCACCTTTAGGGATGTTGAATGATAGATCATCAATCAGTACACGGCCGTCAAATGACTTGGTCAGGTTGTTTACTTCGATAACCTTGTCACCCAGACGCTCACCTGGCGGGATGAATAGTTCGTTAGTTTCGTTACGCTTCTGACGGTCACCGCTTTGTAGTTCTTCAAAACGAGCCATACGCGCTTTAGATTTAGACTGACGGCCTTTAGGGTTTTGACGAACCCACTCAAGCTCTTTCTCAATCGTCTTCTGACGAGCTTTTTCTTGAGACGCTTCTTGTTGTAGACGCGCATCTTTCTGCTCTAGCCAGGAAGTGTAGTTACCTTGCCAAGGAATACCTTCACCACGGTCAAGTTCTAGAATCCAGCCAGCAGCGTTGTCGAGGAAGTAACGGTCGTGGGTGATTGCCACAACAGTACCTGTGTAATCGACAAGGAAGCGTTCTAGCCAAGCGACAGATTCTGCGTCCAGGTGGTTGGTTGGTTCGTCAAGAAGCAGCATATCTGGCTTCGACAGTAGTAGACGACAGATAGCGACACGACGACGCTCACCACCAGACAGGTGTTCGATTTTCTGATCCCACTCAGGTAGACGTAGTGCGTCAGCAGCACGCTCCAGAGCGTTCTCAAGGTTATGACCTTCTTTTGCTTGGATCAGTGCTTCTAATTCGCCTTGCTCTTTAGCAAGAGCGTCGAAGTCAGCATCTGGTTCTGCGTACGCAGCGTATACTTCGTCAAGACGCTTCATTGCACCTGCCACGTCAGAAACCGCTTCTTCAACGATTTCACGAACGGTTTTCGATTCATCCAGAACAGGTTCTTGAGGAAGGTAGCCAACATTAAGGCCAGGTTGTGGGCGCGCTTCACCGTCGATATCAGTATCGATACCCGCCATGATGCGTAGTAGGGTAGATTTACCTGCACCGTTCAGACCCAAAACACCGATTTTTGCGCCAGGGAAGAAGCTTAGAGAGATGTCTTTAAGAATTTGTCGCTTTGGTGGCACAATTTTGCTCACTCGCGACATGGTATATACGTATTCAGCCATTGCCGATCGTTCCTAAATAGTCAATTCACGTAAATGGTTATTTTATACTAACCGCGAGCAGTTTGTTACTAGAGAAACGGCGCGCTTTGTTATCAATGAAATTTAATGGTGATTAAACGCGCAACACTTCACTCAAAGCAAGCCAAATGTCACAGTTATGTGAATTTATTATTATTTACATCTCCGCGCTTTACAGGTCTGATTACAATAAGTCTTAATAAGGAACATCATAGCTTTCTATTCTCCAGGACGAGCATATATGACGCAGACTTTCCGAAAGTCGCTGCATCGCATTTCTTCATCGGTTGTTCTTTTTTCTTCGATGATATGCAGCGCAACCTTCGCCACATCTGTGGTGGCAGCTGATTTAAAACAGCAACGAGATTTGTATGACCAGGCGCAAGAGTTATTAGATGCTAAGCAAGTTGCACAGTATCTGAAAATTCGCCCCCAAATCGCAGACTATCCACTTACTCCGTATATCGATTATCGAAGCTTCCTGGTCGATCTTGGCAAGCGTTCACCAAATGAAGTGGAAACCTTTATCAATGAGCACCAAAGTTTCCCGTTCTCGACCCGAATACGTGCGCCTTACCTTGATGCCCTTGCAAAACAAGGTGACTGGAAAACCATTTTAGCTTTCCAAACGAATGAACCGCGTGGCGAAACCTACCAATGTCACTATTACAACGCTCATGCCCAGCAGGGAGACCAAAAACTTGCTTTTGATGGGGCAAGTAAACTCTGGCTCTCAGGGCATAGCATCGCTGATGCCTGTGATCCTCTGTTTGAGGCATGGGATAAGGCCGGACTAAAAAGCGATCAAATGATCATAGACCGTATGCTGTTGGCATTTGAGTCAAGAAACGGCACTTTGATGAATTACCTCAAAAAGCAGGTCGATTCAAAGCAAGCAAAACGTCAGGCTGATGAGATGAAAGCACTCTTTTCTAAGCCAGAGTCAGTGGCGGCATTTGCTAAAAAGAGCAAGATAACCCCGTTTAATCAAAAACTCTCCGAACTGGCGCTGAAGAAACTCGCTCGTAAGGATGTGAAGCTGGCTCAAGAGCAGTTTAGCCGCGTAGTAAAGGGGCAAAAGTTAGCAAAAGAGACGCAACAGTCCTTGGCTGACTACATCTCGTTTCGTCTGATTAATACAGATTCCTCTTCACTCGCCAAGTGGCGTGACAGCCAGATTAAAACCTCATCAAGTATTGCTCTGATCGAGCGCCGTGTTCGTTTAGCCATTCAGGATGCTGACTGGAAAGGTGTCGCAGAGTGGATTGCTCGACTACCTGAAAGTTCTCAGCAAAGTTTACGTTGGCAGTACTGGCTGGGTCGGAGTGAAATCGAGCGTGGTCAGGGTGTTAAAGGTCAGCAGCGTATGGAGCAGCTGATTGGTCAGCGTAACTTCTATAGTGTTGCTGCGGCAAAAGAACTCAAGCGTTCGATTGAGTACCCAACTTCGGAGATTTCACTCAATAAAAGCCTAATCAAAACGTTCAATACCGATCTGATTCGAATTGAAGAGTTGATAGACCGAGATAAGATCACCGCCGCGAAGAGTGAGTGGCGATGGTTGTTAGAACGAGCAGATAAGCAACAGCGAGAGATGCTGGCAGCGTTTGCCTCTTTTAAAGGTTGGCACCACTTAACAGTGACTGCGAGTATCAAGGCTAAAATGTGGGACAATCTGCAAATTCGTTTCCCGGTTGCCCACCGCTGGTGGTTTAACTTCTATGCTGATAAGCACAGCATAGATCCAATCACGCTGATGTCGCTGGCTCGTCAGGAGAGTGCGATGGATATCGAAGCCAGATCTCCGGTAGGTGCGCGAGGCATCATGCAGATCATGCCATCCACCGCAAAGTATACGGCGAGAAAGTACAAGCTTACCTATCAGGGAACGCAGGACCTTTACGAAGTTGGCAAGAATATTGAAATCGGCAGTCACTATCTTGATGGGCTGTTAAAACAGTACGATAACAATCGAATTTTTGCTTTAGCAGCGTATAATGCAGGGCCTCATCGAGTGAAAACCTGGCGAAACCGGACCCAGGGAAAACTGGACGCTTATGCCTTTATAGAAGCGATACCATTCAAAGAGACGCGTGGGTATGTACAGAATATCCTGATGTTTGAAACCTATTATCGAGAGGTGTTAGGTGTGGATGGCGCTTTCTTAAATCAGCATGAGTTGAACGCGAAATACTAGCGAGCACCTTATCAATGTCATTGGAACCAGAATACAAAGAGTGGCAACAGATCTTAGATTTGATCGACCAAAGTACTCAATCTCAACAGCATGAAATGTTACTGACCATGCTACTGACCCCAGATGAGCGAGAGGCTTTAGTTGCGCGAGTTAATATCTTCCGTGAGCTGCTTAAAGGCGAGTTATCTCAGCGCCAGATAAGTCAGATGCTCGGTGTTGGCATTGCGACAATAACTCGTGGTTCCAATGAGCTAAAATCGAAAAGCGCTGATGAAAAGCAAGCCATTGCTCAGTTGCTGGATAAAAAATAAGGATGCTAACGCATCCTTATTTTTTTAAATATTGGCAGGAAAATGCTCTGGGTTAGCGAAAGGGATAAGAGCTAGAATCAAAGCTTGATGGTATACCGAGCTGCGAGTAAGCAGATCGTGTGTGAGTAAGCTGATAGCGCCGCCTTTCTGTTTAATATTCTCAGTAGCAAACACTTCATCCATCACATCACCAAGCTCGTTAGCATGCTTGAGTTTTTCAATCACCACTGGTGGTAGCATCAGGCTGGCAGAGCGAGACTCGCCGCGATGAGTGGCGGATTCTACGACCATCCATGCGAAGGTCACATCGGCCTCAATGCCTGCCTCTAATCCAACGTAGTAGTCTGCTTTACATTGTTGCTTGGCATTACGTACCCGATTAAGTGCACCATCATGAGTCTCTTGATTGCTCATCGGCTGGTCTGCGACCTCACTAAGTACACTGACTCCGACAAACTCAAAATCCTGCAGTGGAAATGTCGCTTCAAAGGCACTTTTAACCGCAGTTATTTTGGCTGGATTAAGCGAAGCGACAATCACCTTCTTTTTCGACATCCGAATTTCCTTTGTGTTGTTTCTGGGTAAACTTTAGCTGAGACAAAGGTAGCGGGGCAGATAGATAGTAGCCCTGCATAAAGTCACACTTATTGTCTGCTAACCAACGGTGCATCTCAGGGGACTCAATGCCTTCAGCGGTCACCATCATAGATTGAGAATGACAAAGATCAACCAGCGGTTTTACCACTTGATGGTTATCGGTTTTGATCAAGGTTTCCAGAAACTCCCGGTCGAACTTAATTTTTTGCACCGGATATTCAACAAGCTGAGTTATCGAGCTATATCCAGAGCCGAAGTCATCGATAGTCAGCTTAAAGCCCATCTGAGCCAGCTCATACAGCAAGCGGTAGCTCTGTGAGTCAGACGCAAAGGTTTCGGTTATTTCAAAGTCGATCAAGTTTGCCTGTACTGGATATTGAATCATCAAGTCCTGAATATCGTAGGCAAGTTGAAGTGAGTCGAGTTCAGCAGATGAAAGGTTAACCGATAACTGAATCGGTTCGTCAAAACTTGCCTGGAGTTTAGCGAAGTCTTTGAATGCTTGCTTGATCACCCAACGGTCAATAGTGCCGAACAGTCCAATTTGCTCTGAAATCGGGATAAATTCTGTAGGGGGGACTTTACCAAGTTTTGGTGAATCCCAGCGTAACAGAGCTTCAACCCCCTTAATCTTCTCGCCTGTGCGATCAAAGTAAGGCTGATACATTAAAGTGAACTCATTTTCCAGATCGCCATTACGCAGTGCGCGCTCAACTTGAGTCCGGCGCTGAACAATCTCATCCAGTTCTTTCGAGTAGTGGGCGACTTGGTTTTTGCCTGCTCGTTTAGCTTGGTACATCGCTGTATCGGCGTTAGAAAGCAGTTTGGCGAGCAGCTTGCCGTCTTCAGGGTATGAAGCAATACCGATACTTGCCGTAATTGGGAAGCTACCTAAGCTAGGGTCGGTATGATTCTGAATGGGTTCCAGTACTTGATGTGCAATCTCTTCGGCATAGTTTCCCGCCTGACCTGCAGCGATAAAGATAGCGAACTCATCACCAGAAAGGCGTGATGCCATACATTCAATGCCACAACGATGTTGATAGCTTTGGCTTAGCGAGCGGATATGTTCGGCAAAATTAACCAGTAAAGAATCGCCAACGTGATGACCATATTTATCGTTAACGTATTTGAAGTTATCGAGATCGATATACAGGATCCAGGCATGGGTGTGACGTTGTTTATTCGCCAGAATCCGCTCGACATAAACCTGGAACTGGTAACGGTTTGCCAGTTGAGTTAAGTGATCATTTTCTGCCATCGCTTTGGTTTTTTGATAACTAGAGTTGAGCTCTTTGTACATATCGTAAAAACGTACTGACAAGCGGCCAATCTCATTGTCACTGTCGAGCTTCTCTATGTTCACTCGTTGACGAAGTTCGACTTCACGTAATTGACGGTCCAGATGAGTGATTGGACTAATGACATGTCGATAAAGAAGAAATAGCAGGATCAGTACCGTTGCAGCGGAAGACGCGCCAAATGACAGCAGTAGACGATTTTCTACTTTGGCTAACTTTTCCGTTGTCAGATACTGTGCAGGATCAAGAGTAGCGTAAAGGCCGGTTTTCAGTTCAATTGACTGGGTTAATCCAGATTTGATCACAGGCTCAGAAGAGAAAAAGATACTGCTATCGTTGTCGTATTCGAGATTGCTTTTTAACTGATCAAATTTGTTGAGAGACAGGGAAACAACAACAAAAAAGATTTGATCTCTATTATAGCTTAACGGCGAAGCCAGTGTGTGGGCGTCAAGAACGTCATAGCGAATCAGGATGCTTTGCCCCTGATAACCTTTAGCAAAGCCAGTATGAGAGTTGAGTCCGGTGCGCTGGTAGAAGTGCTCTACAAAATCTAAAACATTGGTATCGAGTGTGGCAAAAGGGTCACTCTGGTTATCGGCGTAAAAGCGTACTTGCTTTTGGCTGTCTATGATAGCAACCGCAATGTCATCTTCTTGATTAGGTTGCAGGCTTGCTATTGTTTCCTGCAAGCTTTCTATCATTCTCATCTCGCGGTATGGATTATCGGGCTGACCGAAGTAGTGTCGAATGATGTCACTTTTGGTTAAGGTGAGCGAGTAGCTGTTAATTAATGAGATCGACTGACGAAAATGACTGGCAAGTTTCTCCATCGAAAATTGCAGGTAACTGTTTTCGCGTTTGATGAATGCGTCCTTCTGATTCACGTAAATGCTGTAGCTAGAGATAGCAGCACTCAATAAGATGACGGGCGCAACGAGTAACAAGACTCTAGTGCTTAGCTTCATGTTGTCTTAGTAATCTATTAATAATTTTCGCCCTTAGGCTGATATTTTCTGCCGAGAGTTCACTATCTATAACCGCATTCTCTAACCGGCTGGCTGGTGGAAATAGCGACGCATCATTAAGGTACCACTCAGGTAATAACCCAGTTGCCTTACTGTTTGGGGTTGCCGCTTTGATGTCTACAGCATTCTGCGCTGCTACGCTTGGTTGCATTAAGTACTGCAGAAACTCTATTGCAGCCTCTTTATTGTCTGAATGGCTACTTACTGCCAAACAGTCTACCCACAGGAACATTTCACCTTCAGGGATGGTATAGCCCCACTTTTCGTCACCCAGATAACGGTTTAAAGAGTACTGATCACCGCTATACGCTAATGCCATCTGTAGGGATTCTTTATCAGACTGGCTGCGAATATGACTCAGAATATATTCGTAGGTGTGAACAGTGTCATTGAACTCGACGAGTTTCGGGTAGGCGGCTTGTAACTCATCAGGGCTAGAGGTAATCGGTGACAGTCCAAGGCTATATAGGACGGGCAGAAATGTTTCTGTACTGTCATTGATCATGCCGATTTTGCCAACCAACTCTGGTGGTGGGGCAACAAATTCCTGCCAGGTATTTGGTGGCGCGTAGATCAGATCTTTGCGATAAGTGATACCTACTGTTCCCCAAAAATAAGGAACGGCGTAAGCACCACAAGCTTGGTTCCAGATTTCGTTGTTATTGGAGCGGCCCTTGAGTTGCGATAAGTCTTCAAACTCGCCTATGCGCCCGTAAATCTGTGCGGAAACATTATCCAGTACTACCAGATCAAACGGCAGTTGGATGCTTTTCATCATCAGCAAGCTGCGCTCATCATCATTATCAAAATGAGAGAGCATCAGTGGAATATTGGATTGGTCTTCCCAATTATCTCGTACTTTAGGCGAGAGTGTATCTTCCCACATGTAGACGCTTAATGATGAAGCGAAAACAGAACTATGGATAAGATAAACAAGGGATAACAACGAAGCTCTCATGCTGACTTGGGGCTACCTTAATCGAGGACTGAATATGTAGAGTCAGCTTGAGGTGGCTGACCCAATACTAATATGCAACTAAACGTTAGATACTAAGAATATTAGTGATTGGTGTCAGCTATTAGATAGGATTTCTTTGAGCTACGTAGACTAATTATTGCAATTTAACTTGAGTGGGCTTCACATTTTCACTTGGGTAACACCCCAATACTTTCAGATGCTTAGTGATCTTGGTCAACTCACTGAGCGCTTGCTGCATTGGTTCAGAGTCCAGGTGAGCCTCAAGATCAACATAAAACATCTCTTCCCACGGGTTACCCATAATTGGACGTGATTCAAGTTTGGTCATGTTGATGCCGTAGCGTTGTAGAATCAGTAGCGTTTCAACCAGAGAGCCTGCTTCTTGAGAAGTCGACATGATTAGCGTTGTCTTAGCTGGGATTTGAGCCGATACTTCAACAGGTTTACGCGCGACTACGATAAAGCGAGTATGGTTTTCAGTTTGATTAGCGATATTGTCCTGAATTGGTTGCAGGCCATACAGCTTGCCACTTGATGCATTGCCAATAGCAGCAACATCATTACGATTTAACTCTTTCACCTTTCTCATCGCATCTGCCGTGCTAGCGCAAGACTCAAGTTTCACGCCATCAAGCTTACTTAGAAACTCACTGCATTGGGCATGTGGCTGCGGGTGAGAGTAGAGAGTTTTGATTTCTTCCAGACGCAGTTCAGAGTTAGCGACCAAGCAGTGTTCAATCGGCAATGTCAGTTCACCAACGATATAGAGAGTCGTGTGTTGCAGCAGGTCATACACTTCATTAATTGAACCCGAACTTGTGTTCTCAATCGGTAGGACACCAAAATCAGCATGGCCAGACTCAACGGTATTGGCCACTTGCTTGAAGTGTTCACAGTTGAGTTCGATCAGCTCAGTATTTTTACGACTGAAGTACTCACGGCTAGCAAGGTGAGAGTATGAGCCTTTTGAGCCAAGAAAAGCGACGCGCGCAAGAGGTTTACGACTCAATTCAGGGTTAGCAAGATTCTGTAAATAAGACTGTTGCAGCAGTACTGAGTCTTCGATGATGGTGTGGAATAACTTAGTGATGTACTGAGCATCTAGCTGATACTTGTCTTGGCCATTATTAATCAGCTTAACCAGCAGTTGTTGCTCGCGATCGGCATCACGAACTGGTTTAGAAGTCTGCACCTTACTCTTTGCCACCTCGATACTCATTTCACGACGTTCAGAAAGTAGTTGTAGTAGCTGATCATCCAGCTCGTTCAAACGCAGTCGTATTTCTTCAAGTGAGTATTTTTGGTCAGTCATCCTAGTATTCCTCATAAAAAAAGCCTCCCGTGGGAGGCTTTCTGTTCGTTTTTGACTTATCTTTCGAAAACGCGAGAGCCCCCAGTTTTAATGGAGAAAAAAGAAGTCAAAAAAGAACAGAGTGGTGTGGTGCATAACAATCTACTTTGTTGTGAATCTTTAAACACAATAAGCAACCCAGTATGGAGCGTCAACAAAAAAATAGCGCCAATTGGCGCTATTTCTATTTGCTCGTGCAAAATTCGATTTTATTCGGTTTCTTCTTCAAGTTCCGGCTTCTCTGCGCGGCGTGCTTCTGGCTTGTGGCGCAGTTTGTTTAGCTGACGTTCTAGTTTCTGTTCTACCTCGTTAACGGCAGCGTATAAATCTTCATGAATTGCGGAAGCGATAAGTTGTCCTTTAGGCACGGTGATAACAGCTTCAAATTTCTTCTGTTTATTTGGCTCCTCGCTGAATGTCGCCTGACAACCAATAATGTCTACTTGCCACTTTTCTAACTTCTTAAACTTGCTCTCAATATGAGTGCGGATTGCAGAGGTGATTTCGATATTTTTACCAGTGATGTTTACTTTCATAGATGTTTTCCTCTGTTTCATCCCTCATGGGTTAACTCCAGATTACTTATCCAATGATAAAATAACGTGATCTATATCACTTATTTGTGGGTGTTTTTACTGCTTAAAACTAAACGTGATCCATCTCAAATAGTGTAGGAATTTAAATACGAAAAAGCTTGTGCCAGACGAAAAACTGATTAGATTGGTAAGGGTAACGTGCTAAAAATTAAATGCTTTTTAGGGGACGAGTTCGACCTAATAAAAGGCGTTGATTATGATTTAGCCATCTTCCATATGTGAATTAAATCCCAAAATTTTCCCTGCTTTATTTCGCGACTGGTTTTTCTCACCTTATGCGGCTATTTGCTAGTGGAAAACTGTGCACTCGCCTCCTGATTTTCTCTCAACTCCTTGAGTGAAGAGAGCTGTTTGTAGATGACGAAGTAGCGGTTTATGTTTGAAACATAGTGAACAGGCTCTCTGCCGATATTTCTACGTGCCATTATTTCTACGTTGCGAAACCATTTGTTGGGGTCATAGCCATTCTGCTGCGCAAGACGACGCATTTTCCTAATGTTTGCCGGTCCCGCGTTATAAGCTGCTAAAGCAAAGTAGACTTGATCGTCGGGTAGGATCTGTTCGTCGTTGAAGTAACGATCTTTGATAAAGCGCATGTATTTCACTCCAGCATGAATATTGTTATCTACCTGATAAATGTCTGGAATATTCACATTGGGGTCTTTCGCGGTACTAGGGAGCACCTGCATTACGCCAACCGCTCCTTTATGTGAGACTTTACTCTGATCCAGTCCCGATTCCTGAAACCCCTGAGCTGAAATCATCAGTGAGTCAAAGCTGTATTGGTCTGAATAAAGTTCGAATATCGGGGAAAGAGACTCAAGCTTATTAATGTGATTTGGATTAAGAATCCGCTTGAGCCAGCGAGTGTTACCGAGATATTTACCGTAAATGACGTTGCCGAGCAGAGTGCCTGATCGATAACTCTTTAGGTACTGATTTACAAATGCGGCAAGTTTAGGACTTTGTTTCCGCATCGCCCAGGCAATCTTGCCATCTTCTCGCAGTGGCATGGCTGAATGAATCTGAATGTTCTCCATCACCTTTAACCATAATTCGCTTTTATGGCTATCGAGTATCGTGGCTGGAATATGTCCTTGATTGATCATTTCGACCAGCTCGTAGTCCTGAAGTGTCTCTTCGACGAAACGGACGATAACAGGGGGAAGTGATTGTTGATCCAACTGTTCGTTGATCCGCTGCAAGCTCTCAAAATAGCTTGAGCTTGCGCGTACCCATACTTCGCGCCCGCTAAGCTGATTAAGGTCTTGGAGTGGTTCGCTCTCTTTATGTGTAATAAGCAGTTCCTGAACCCCGCTTAACACAGGGTTACTGAAATCAACTTGTTGTGCTCGTGTTGACGTTATCGTTAAGTTCGCAACGGCAAGGTCGCCGTATCCGTTAGTAAGGGACGGCAGTAGTTCATCCCGATGAACCGGAATGACTTGCAGATTAAAATAGGAGGAGCGTTGTCTGAGCTCCTTTTCAAAGTGATAAAGTAGTTCTGCCAGAATACCTTTAGGTCTGCCGTCCTCAATATAGTAGAAACCCAAGTCTGCAGCGACTAAGACTCTGATCGCCCCTTTTTTTTCTAATTCAGGCAGATCACCAAAATAAGGTTGCTTTTGTAAAGGTGAGAGAGATAAAGCCAGCGCATTTCCAATAGAAAAGCACAGCAAAGTGAGTATAACGACGTTCCTGAGCATGGTTCACCTCTGAATTACACTCAATAAAATGTAGTTCTTTAGTTGGGCATGCGCAAAGTTGAGCAATAAAAAAAGCCTCCGTACTGGAGGCTTTTTTACGTTATTAAAGAGTGGCTTATTGAGGGTTTAGCTCAATCATCTTTTGAGTGCGTTGTACGGCATCTTCAAGACCAAGCTGTTTATATGCTTCCAGCTGAATCTCAAGTGATTGGCGTGCAGCCTCTGTATCTGGGTAAGTTTTTTGCAACTCTTGAGTTCGGTTGATTGCAGCAATCCAAGCTTCGCGGCGCAGGTAGAAATCTGCAGTGGCTAAATCGTATTTAGCCAGACGATTTTTAAGTGCGTACATGCGCTTTTGTGAATCTTCGGCGTAAGGGCTATCTGGGTAACGCTCAAGTAGTTTTTTGAAATCAGCAAATGCTTTTTTCACTGGTTCAGGGTCGCGGTCGCTACGATCAGTATTAAGCAGGTCGTGCATGAAGTTACGATCTTGTGCCATGTGAGTCAGACCACGCATGTAAAGTACCCAGTCGAGTTTTTCGTGGGTAGGGTTCAAGCGTGTGAAGCGTTCAATGGTCGCGAGACCTAAAGCCAGGTCATCGTTTTTGTAGTACGCATAAATTAGGTCTAGCTGAACTTGTTCTGAGTAAGCACCAAATGGGTATCGAGAGTCTAGTGCTTCAAGCTTATCAATGGCCGTTAGCCAGTTACCACTTTGAAGCGAAACCTGTGCTTCTGAGTAAAGCTCAGATGGTGGCACATCTGGAACAACTTCTTCGCTGCTAGAGCAGCCTACCAGTACTGATAATGCCAACAAGCCAGATAAAGTATGCTTTTTCATGTCAGGATTCGATTCCTTGAGATAAATATTTCTGTTGCTTCCGTTACTTTCTATGCCGTAACAGATACAATGTCCAATAGTACATTTTTCCACAGTAGTGACAATTAGTCTCACAGTTTTTAAAAAAGTTCGATATGGCCCAGCAGATTGAGTTAACAAATACAGTAAAAGATAGCCAACTAGGTCAACGCCTAGACCAGGCTATTGCCGAATTATTCGCTGATTTCTCTCGTTCACGCCTCAAAGAGTGGCTGTTAGATGGGAAAGTTCAGGTTAATGGTGAAGTCGTTACTAAACCTAGAACAAAAGTGATGGGCGGCGAAGAAATTATTCTGCAAGCGGAACTTGAAGATGAAGAGCGTTGGGAAGCGCAAGATATTCCACTAGACATCGTCTATGAAGATGACGACATTTTAGTGATTAACAAACCACGTGGATTCGTTGTCCACCCAGGAGCAGGCACTCCGGACGGTACTGTGCTTAACGCACTGTTGCATCACTACCCAAATATTGCTGAGGTTCCTCGCGCGGGTATCGTTCACCGTCTGGATAAAGACACAACAGGTCTGATGGTTGTTGCTAAAACCGTTCCGGCACAAACTCGTCTTGTGCGTGCACTGCAGAAAAAGCGTAATTTCACACGTGAATATGAAGCGATTGCTATCGGTCGTATGACTGCCGGTGGACGAATCGAACAGCCAATTGGTCGTCACTCGACTAAGCGTACACTAATGGCAGTGAGCCCAATGGGTAAGCCTGCGGTAACGCATTATCGAGTTGCTGAACATTTCCGTGAACATACGCGTATCCGTCTACGTCTTGAAACTGGTCGTACACACCAGATTCGTGTCCATATGTCATACCTGCAGCATCCACTTCTTGGTGACTCTGCATACGGTGGTCGTGCCCGCATTCCTGCCGGAGCTTCAGAGGAATTAGCGACCATGATTCGTCAATTTGACCGTCAGGCGTTACATGCGGTGATGCTCAAGTTTGAACACCCTATTACTGGTGAAGAAGTTGAATTCCATGCACCAGTACCTGACGACATGGTTGAGATGGCAGAAGCATTGCGTCAAGACACTCGTGAACATGGTCTGGAAGACGAGTTCTAGTCATGGATATTGTCATCCCTAACTGGCCAGCGGCAAAACATGTAAAAGCCTTCTCCTCAACCCGAGGCGATGGCTTTTCTGTCGGCGCTTATCAAGGGCTTAACCTTGGTAGCCATGTTGGGGATGAGAGTGACATCGTTGATAAAAACCGCCAGTGGCTAGCTGACAACAGTGCAATGCCGTCAGCACCAGTATGGTTGAATCAGACTCACTCAACAGTCGTTGAATACATAGATTCTCCAACCTCCGCTATTCTCGATGCAGATGGTACCTTTACCGACAAAGAAGCGGTGGTGTGCTCGGCAATGACCGCAGATTGCTTACCTGTACTGCTTACCAATACCCAGGGTACTCAAGTAGCAGCAGTTCATGCCGGTTGGCGAGGTTTGGCGAATGGTATTGTCGAAAATGCAGTTGAGCAACTCGAAGGTGAGTTGATGGCTTGGATTGGTCCGGCGATCGGCGCTAAGGTGTTTGAAGTAGGGCAAGACGTTGTCGATGCATTTACTCAAACAGACCCGCAAGCTATTGAAGCTTTTCAACCACGAGATGAGCAAGGCAAATGGCTGGCGGATATGAATCTACTGGTGACTCAGCGACTTCGTCGCGTCGGTGTAGAACACGTCTACTATAGCAACCTATGTACTTACGCTGATCCAGAGCGTTTTTACTCATATCGTCGTGACGGTATTACTGGTAGACAGGCAACATTCATCTGGATCGAAAAATAATCGCTTATTTTCATAGCGTAAAGCCTATTTCTCCCCTTGAAAAACTCTCTTAGCGTATCCATCTTTCATACTGATTAGTTATTTTTTCTCAGTTGAGATAGGAAGGTAGATATGCGTCTTGACAGATTTACAAGCAAATTCCAAATCGCCATATCTGACGCTCAATCGCTGGCATTGGGCCGCGATCACCAATACATAGAACCAGTACACCTAATGGTGGCATTAATGGATCAGAATGGTAGCCCTATTCGTCCATTGCTCACCATGCTTAATGTCGACATTACTCACTTACGCTCGAAACTGAGTGAGATCCTTGATCGCTTACCGAAAGTCAGCGGCATTGGTGGCGATGTTCAACTCTCCAGTGCTATGGGAACCATGTTTAACCTGTGCGACAAGGTTGCTCAAAAGCGTCAAGATGCCTACATCTCATCTGAAATCTTTCTTCTAGCGGCACTAGAGGATAAAGGACAGTTAGGTTCGTTGCTAAAAGAACTTGGGCTAACTGAAACAAAAGTGTCAGAAGCGATTGATCAGGTTCGTGGTGGACAGAAAGTTAATGACCCGAATGCGGAAGAGCTTCGTCAGGCCCTGGAAAAGTTCACCATCGATCTTACAGAGCGCGCAGAACAAGGAAAACTCGATCCGGTAATTGGTCGGGATGATGAAATTCGCCGCACCATCCAAGTGCTACAACGCCGTACTAAAAATAACCCAGTCATTATTGGTGAACCCGGTGTAGGTAAAACCGCGATTGTTGAAGGTTTAGCTCAGCGTATTGTCAATAATGAAGTGCCTGAAGGTCTGCGCGGTCGCCGCGTTCTTTCTTTAGACATGGGCGCGCTGGTGGCTGGTGCCAAGTACCGTGGTGAATTTGAAGAGCGCCTGAAATCAGTGCTCAATGAACTATCGAAAGAAGAGGGCAACATTATCCTCTTTATCGATGAGATTCATACCATGGTTGGTGCTGGTAAAGGTGAAGGTTCTATGGACGCGGGTAACATGCTGAAACCTGCGTTAGCAAGAGGCGAATTGCACTGTGTAGGCGCGACGACTCTGGATGAATACCGTCAATATATAGAGAAAGACCCTGCACTAGAGCGTCGTTTCCAGAAAGTAATCGTTGATGAGCCAAGCGTTGAAGATACAGTCGCTATCCTACGTGGACTAAAAGAGCGTTATGAGCTTCATCACCACGTAGAGATTACCGACCCTGCTATTGTTGCTGCGGCAAGCTTATCGCACCGCTATGTATCCGATCGTCAACTTCCTGATAAAGCCATCGATCTGATTGATGAAGCGGCATCAAGCATTCGTATGCAGATAGATTCGAAGCCAGAATCATTAGATAAGCTGGAACGTAAAATTATTCAGCTCAAAATCGAGCAGCAAGCTCTGATTAATGAACATGATGATGCCAGTGAAAAGCGTCTGACCATCTTGAATGACGAGCTAGCAGACAAAGAACGCGAGTTTGCTGAGCTTGAAGAAGTATGGAATGCAGAAAAAGCTGCGCTTTCAGGAACACAGCATATTAAGTCTGCGTTGGAGCAGGCACGTATGGATATGGAGTTTGCTCGTCGGGCTGGCGATTTGAACCGAATGTCAGAGCTGCAATACGGTCGTATTCCTGAACTAGAAAAACAACTAGATCTGGCAACTCAGGCAGAAATGCAAGAGATGACCTTGTTACGCAACAAGGTTACTGACAACGAAATTGCCGATGTTCTTTCTAAACAGACCGGAATCCCGGTTTCAAAAATGCTTGAAGCAGAGAAAGAGAAACTGCTGCGCATGGAAGACGTCTTACACAAATGTGTGATTGGTCAGACTGAAGCTGTGGAAGTGGTATCGAACGCAATTCGTCGTAGTCGCGCTGGCCTGTCTGATCCTAATCAACCAATTGGGTCGTTCCTATTCTTAGGTCCGACTGGTGTTGGTAAAACCGAATTATGTAAGACACTGGCTAAGTTCATGTTCGACAGTGAAGACGCCATGGTTCGTATTGATATGTCGGAATTCATGGAGAAACACTCAGTTGCGAGGCTGGTTGGTGCTCCTCCTGGTTATGTCGGATATGAAGAGGGCGGCTATCTTACAGAAGCTGTTCGTCGTAAACCTTATTCAGTCATCCTATTAGATGAAGTGGAAAAAGCTCACCCAGATGTCTTCAACATCCTGCTTCAAGTGCTCGATGATGGTCGTCTGACCGATGGTCAGGGTAGAACGGTCGATTTCCGCAACACGGTAGTGATCATGACATCCAACTTAGGCTCGACTCGAATTCAGGAGAACTTCGGTACTGTGGATTACCAGGGAATGAAAGATCAGGTTATGGATGTTGTTAGCAAACACTTCCGTCCAGAATTCCTTAACCGAGTCGATGAAAGCGTTGTGTTCCATCCATTAGGTAAAGACCATATCAAGTCGATTGCCTCTATTCAGCTAGAGCGTCTATCGAAGAGAATGGAAGAGAAAGGTTACTCACTGGATGTATCAGACAAAGCACTAGACCTGATTGCTCAAGTTGGTTTTGACCCTGTGTACGGTGCACGTCCTTTAAAACGCGCAATTCAGCAGAGTGTTGAGAACCCATTAGCGAAAGCGATTCTCGCGGGGAAAGTCGTTCCAGATAAACCCGTTAAGCTATTAGTTAATAATGACCAGATTATTGCCCATCAATAATTGTTAGCAAAGTAATCTGAAAAAGGGCCTTATTTTAGGCCCTTTTGTTCTCTTTTTAAGCTTGTTGTTTGTTATGTGAGCGAACGAGAGAAATATCGCTATTTTTTTCAAAATAGGCCTTGTGCTCTTTTCTAAACTCCCTATAATGCGCCTCCGTTGTCACGGGAAACCGAGCTAAACAGCAATGACAACTAGGACGGTGAAAGTTAACTAATAACTTTCGAAGAAATAACGAAAAAAGTGTTTGACACTGAAAGTTATATCGATAAAATGGCCGTCCGTTTTGAGAAGACCTCAAAACGAAAGCTCTTTAAAAATATAGACCTATCAATCTGTGTGGGCACTCGTTGATGATAATCCAATTAGATATTTCTCTAAATAAAGAGCGGTATCAAATTAGGTTTCAATGAAACGAAGTGACCATTGAATCGAAAGATTCAGCACAGTCA